>FVAA010581813.1_pt1 | contig 30302 bp, 28 predicted proteins | sample 1504571 | NCBI WGS metagenome assembly FVAA01 (sample SAMEA4475357, study PRJEB15587) | soil metagenome | biome: Soil; feature: Field | place: India | collected 2015-03-11 | depth 0 m
GAGTAATAAGTTCTGTCCAGTTTATTCCGCCGTTTGTAGAATAATATATTTTTAATTGGTCGTTGGCTCCGCTGTAGGTAGCGTAAGCATGACTGAAAACAAGTGAATCTCCTGCAGCACTTATGAAAAGAGGTGACATAATATCAAAGGCATTACCTGAGTTTGCATCATTAAAGTTGGCTTTTATTGCTCCGTAACCGTAACCGAAAGCCGAACAACGGATAGACCATTCCCAATTAAAAGGTCCGTTTGTTGATAGCGTCCATCCCGCAGGGGGAAAAACGGGATTATCAAAATCCTGCCAGATATACGCACTATAAGTTAGGTTTGGTGCAAAAATGGCAAATAATAAAAGAAGGAATAAAAGATGCTTTTTCATAATAATTTATTTAAAATTTTATATATTAATATCTAAAATTAAAAATCATTAAGAAATTCAAAAGAAAAATTTTGTAATTTGTCTATATATAAAACTCTAAGCGGTAACTTTATCAAGCATTCTTTTGTTATTTGTTAAAAATCAGAGAATATGGTAGGAAAACTTTTTAGTAAGAGTCTTTTATTTATTGAAAAAACCGGAAATAAACTTCCGAATCCTTCTTTACTTTTCGGAATACTTGCTGTTTTGACGCTGATTTCTTCATTTATTGTAAGCCAATTAGGTTGGCATGCAATTCATCCCGCAGACAATAAAATGATAGTACCGGTAAATCTGCTTACGCCCGAAGGATTGCAAAGGATATTAAAGGAAATGGTAACGAACATGACGGGATTTGCTCCGCTCGGAGTAGTTCTTGTTTCAATGCTCGGAATCGGGATTGCCGAAAAAAGCGGGTTGATAAATTCAGGAATCAAACTCCTTGTCGTATATTCGCCGAAAAAAATTCTTACGTTTGTAGTAGTGTTAGCAGGCATTTTATCTAATATGGCAAGTGATGTTGGATATGTGGTATTAATTCCGCTTGCGGGCATTATATTTTTATCCGTCGGAAGAAATCCTATAGTCGGTATGGCTGCGGCATTTGCGGGAGTTTCAGGCGGATTCAGCGCAAATCTTTTTCTCGGAACGATAGACCCGTTACTTGCAGGTCTTACAGAAGAAGGGGCAAGAATAGTAAAACCCGATTATGTCGTCAACGCCACGGCTAATTATTATTTTATGTTTGTTTCGACTTTTGTTATTTCTATAGTCGGAACTATAGTAACGGAAAAAATAATATCCCCTAAACTCGGAGAAAGCAAAATCAGGGCATCGGAAAAAATCGAAAAACTTTCTAAGTCGGAAATAAAAGGTCTTATTTTTGCATTAATTGCTTTTTCGGTTATTGCTTTAGTTGTTCTTTCGGGAATCCTTCCGGAAAACGGTTTTTTAAGAGGTAAAAACGGAAGCCTGCTCCACTCACCGTTGATAGAAAGCGTGGTAGTTTTTATTCTTCTAATATCCGCTATAATGGGGATAGCATACGGAATAGGTGCCAAAACGTTTAAGAATTCTAACGATGTTGTAAAGGGAATGGAAGAAAGCATGAAATCGCTCGGTTCTTATCTAACTCTTGTTTTTTTTGCTGCCCAGTTTGTTGCATATTTTAAATGGTCGAATATTGGAGTTCTTACAGCGATAAACGGAGCGAGTCTGCTGAAAAGTCTCGACCTTGGGTTAATTCCGCTTGTAATTTTATTCATACTGTTCTCTGCTTTTGTGAATCTTGTAATAGGAAGTGCCTCGGCAAAATGGGCAATCCTTGCTCCGGTTTTTGTTCCTATATTTATGTTTATGGGATACTCGCCCGAATTATCACAGGCAGTTTATAGAATAGGAGACAGCGTTACAAATATGATATCCCCAATGATGAGTTTCTTTGCTTTAATAATTACATTTTTTCAAAAGTATGACAACAGGGCAGGACTCGGAACAATTATATCTACAATGATACCTTATACAATTTCGTTTTTTATTTTCTGGACACTTCTAATGATTGTATGGATATTGTTGGAATTACCTCTGGGACCCGGTGCGGTTCTTTATTATAACACAAACCAATGAACTTATAGCCGCAATTTCGGGGGCAAGAAAATTTTCGGCGTTACAATAAATTTCTCCTCTTTTTACTTTTAGTATTTATTAATTTATTATAGTTTAATTGCGTCCGTAAAAATTATTGATTTCTACGGTGAACAAACAAAATCAATATTACATTGGAGATTTGGACAGCTTTTTTAATCGGCTTATTCGGAAGCATGCATTGCATCGGAATGTGCGGACCCATTGCCCTTGCTCTGCCCGGAGGTTCCTATAAAGATCTGACTTTTTATTACGGCAGATTTCTGTATAACATCGGAAGGGTAGTTACCTATTCGTTTATGGGTGCAATATTCGGTTTGATTGGAAAAAATTTTGCCCTTGCCGGACTGCAAAACATAGTATCTGTTGTTACCGGTATAGTTATTATTGTTATAGTTATATTGCCCGGAAAGTATAAAACAGTTGCAATAGAAAAACTCCCTTTTTCTTCATTAACAAACAAACTGAAAAAATATTTTTCTGCGTTTTATACAAAAGGAACTCTCGGTTCGCTTTTTTTTATAGGTTTATTAAACGGTTTTCTTCCTTGCGGATTTGTTTATGTAGGACTTGCAGGTGCTTTAAGTACCGGTAATGTTTTAAACGGAATTTTGTATATGGCTCTTTTCGGTCTCGGAACAGTTCCCGTTATGTTTGCCGCCTCTCTTGCGGGAAGTTTTGTCAGTATTAAAATTAGACATTTAATAACAAAAGCAATTCCTGTTCTTGCGGTTATACTTGCCTTGATTTTTATTTTAAGAGGTTTGAATCTTGGTATCAAATATATTAGTCCCGCCGAGAAAAAGATGCATATCATACAACAAGATACATCAAAAAACAAAAAACCTTGCTGCGAATAATAACTTTATAATTCTATTATGAATAACAATATAATTACAGGAAATATCGTTGATCTGCATAATCGCAGAATTTTCGGAGGTTCGGTCGAAATTAAAAACGGAAAAATTATTAAAATCTCAGAAGACGGAAAGAGTTATTCGGATTACATAATGCCCGGTTTTATAGATGCCCATATACACATAGAAAGTTCTATGCTAATACCTTCTGAATTTGCTCGGCTTGCCGTGGTTCACGGAACCGTTGCTACTGTTTCGGATCCTCACGAAATAGCAAATGTAATGGGTATGAAAGGGATTGAATATATGATTGAAAACGGCAAATCTGTTTCCTTTAAATTTTATTTCGGTGCGCCCTCTTGTGTCCCCGCTACAACCTTTGAAACAGCGGGTGCGGAAATAACGGCGGAAGAAATCGAAATATTATTTAGAGATTATGATTTACATTATATGTCGGAAATGATGAATTTCCCCGGTGTTCTTTTTTCAGATCCTGTTGTTATGGAAAAACTTTCGATTGCAAAGAAATACGGAAAGCCTGTTGACGGACACGCACCTGGATTAAGAGGAAATGATGCAAAGAAATATGCCTCTGCAGGGATAACCACGGATCATGAATGTTTTTCTTTTGATGAAGCAAAAGAAAAAATATCATACGGAATGAAAATTCTGATAAGAGAGGGGTCTGCTGCAAAAAATTTTGAAGAACTGAGTCCTCTGATTAAAGAATATAAAAATATGCTTATGCTTTGTAGTGACGACAAACATCCCGACGATCTTGTTCTTGGTCATATAAACGCAACAGTAAAACGCTGTATAAATCTCGGTTATGACTTATTTGATGTTCTTCAGATTGCATGTTTGAATCCCGTTAATCATTATTCTCTTGATGTGGGATTATTGAGAGAGGGTGATTCGGCAGATTTTATAATTGTTGATAACATTAAAGATTTTAATGCAAAGAAAACCTACATCAACGGAAACATTGTTGCCGAAAACGGAAAAACACTGATTCAAACAACAAATTTAGAACCCGTTAATAACTTTAAAACTTCTCTTAAAAAAGTTGAAGATTTTGAGGTTAGTTACAACGGCGGAAAAATAAGGATAATTGAAGCAATTGAAGGGCAGTTGATTACAAATGAATTTATTTCTGCCCCAAAGACCGAAAACGGAAAGATTGTATCCGATGCAGATAATGATATACTTAAAATCACCGTAATAAACCGTTATGAAGATATTAAACCCGCAGTGGCTTTTATTAAAAATTTCGGACTAAAAAAGGGTGCTATTGCATCTTGTGTCGGACATGATTCTCACAACATTATTGCTGTCGGGGTAGACGATGAAAGTCTTTGCAGAGCAGTTAACGAAGTAATAAAATATAAGGGGGGTATATCTGTTGTCGACGGCGAAAGAGTTTCGGTTCTCCCGCTACCCGTTGCGGGAATAATGTCAGACGAAGACGGATATAAAGTAGCAGAGAAATATTCGGAAATAAATAAACTGCCTGCTAAACTCGGATGTACTCTGCATTCGCCGTTTATGACACTCTCATTTATGGCTCTTCTGGTTATACCGAGTCTTAAATTAAGCGATAAAGGACTGTTTAACGGAAATAAGTTCGAGTTTGTAAACCTTGAAGTTTAAATCAAAGAAGTTCAAATAAAAAGGTATCAGGGTTATAAAAGCCGCAAATATCTTTTTAATTTAATCTATAGAAAAAGTAATATTAACTACTGCCGTAATTGTCTTCTCGAGAGAAGAAACATCGTTCATTCCGTAATCCGAAACCTGAGTATCATTTTTAGCGTTGATCTGGATAACCCCGGTTTTTGAGGATCGCACGTCCCCTACTTTATTGCCCGTTGCTTTAGCGATTTGCTCTGCACGGGTTTTTGCGTCCTGAGTTGCCAGACCTATTATTTCGATTTTTAGATCGCTTAGTTTTGTATAAAGAAATCTCGGCGGATTGGAATTAATTGCTATCCCTTGATTAATTAATTCCGTTACTTCTCTTGAGAGTTTGTCAATTTTTTCGACATCCCCCGATTCAACAGATACTTCTTGCGAGAGTCTGTACCCCGTGATTTTTCCTGTTGTAGCGGCTCCTCCGTAATAGTCCCCGTAACCGCCCTGTTTGCTTTCGTAAAGAGTTGTTGTGGTAATTGAAGAAAATTTCAACTTATCCTCCGGGAACCCGACAGAGGCAAGGTAATTTTTAACCTTTAAATTGCTTTCTTTTAGTTTTGAGTAGGCATCAGTCATTGAAGGAGACTCATTCGAAAATGTTCCTTCCCATATTCCGAGATCCGATTTAATTTCTTTTGAAGCAGAGCCGGTGACGGCAATTGTTACGTTACTTCGTGCGACGGATTTCCAAGTGCTTGATATAATAAAAGCGCCTATTATAAAACCAATCGCAAGTATTACGGCTAAACCGGAATAGTTATTTTTGTTCTCCATAAGATTTGTGTTTTATTTGTAAGTATTATACATCACATATTACGCAATGTTTCCTTTATTTTAAAGGGCTTACAAAAATGAAATAATTTTAATTATACCGAAATTATCTTGATTTTAGAATTTAATTTAAATTTATCTAAATATAACTTTAAAATATGAAACCTATTTATTTATACAATACCCTAACGCGAAAAAAGGAGGAATTTATACCGATAGAAATCGGGAAAGTCGGTATTTACTGCTGCGGTCCCACCGTATATAATTATGCTCACATAGGCAATCTTCGTTCATATTTTTTTGAAGATATACTAAAGCGAGTAATGCTGTATAACGGATATGAGGTTAGACACATAATGAATATTACCGATGTCGGACACCTTGTCTCCGACTCGGATGAGGGTGAAGACAAGATGGAAAAAGGAGCATCAAGAGAGGGAAAAACAGTTTGGGAAATTGCAGAGTATTACACCAATGCTTTTAAAAGCGATATTGAAGAAATGAATATATTACCTCCGACTTTATACTGTAAAGCCACGGATTTTATTACGGAGCAGATTGATATGATTAAATGTCTTGAAGAAAAGGGTTATACCTATATCACAAGTGACGGTGTTTATTATGATACCTCAAAATTTCCCGAATACGGAAAACTTGGAATGCTTAATATAGAGGGGCTTCAGGAGGGAAAAAGAATCGGTTTTTCTGAGGAGAAAAGAAATAAAACGGATTTTGCATTATGGAAGTTTTCACCGATTAATTCAAAAAGACAGATGGAATGGGAGTCACCCTGGGGAAAAGGTTTTCCCGGTTGGCACATTGAGTGCTCTGCGATGAGCATAAAATTTCTCGGAAAAACTTTTGATATCCATTGCGGCGGAGTTGACCACATTCCGATCCACCACACTAACGAAATTGCACAGACCGAAGCCTGCACGGGCAAAAAGTTTGTTAATTACTGGCTTCACGGAGAGTTTTTAATTGAAGATAAAGGTAAAATGTCAAAATCTTCGGGAGAATTTCTAAGGCTTAAAACATTAATGGATAGAGGTTATTCGCCTCTTGATTACCGATATTTTCTTTTAATGACACATTACAGAAAAAAAATAAACTTTTCTTTTGCTAATCTCGATGCCGCAAAAAACGGATTTTTAAACCTTAAAGATAAGATAAAAAATATTTTAGCAAATGTTGATGAAGCAAAGCTTAGCAAAACCTGCGAAAATAATCTTAGTTCTGATGCAGTTAATTATAAAGAAAAATTTCACGATAGTATAAATGACGATTTAAATGCCGGGGAAGGCTTATCGATTCTTTGGGAAGCCTTAAAAGACAAATCCCTCCTTCCCGAGGAAAAAATATTTCTTTCTCAAAATTTTGATACCGTTATCGGATTAAAACTTTCCGATATAATAAAAAGCACATCTCCCCAAGAAATACCGGAAGAAATTCTTATGCTTGCCGAACAAAGAAAAGAGGCAAAAAGCAGAAAAGATTTTACCGAAGCAGACAGAATAAGAGAACTTATTAAGGAGAAAGGATTTGAAATCCTTGACAAAAAGGGAGGAGAATCGGAAATTAAGCCAATCTGAAAATATTAAATAAGTTCAGGGTTGGCTATTCCTGCTCGTCAAACTTCTTTTCTGTTTCTTCTAAAATGTTTTCGGGAACCTGTCTTGTTATTATTTTATAAAACTCATTCAACCCGTTTACGTATTCTTTTGACGGGAAATACGGAGACTCGATTATTTTCGGCGGTTGGTCTTTATTTGGGTCCGGATCAACAATAATCACTTTTACTTTTTTTATTTGTCCGCCGATAGGATGTTCCTTTTCTTCGGTAATAACATCTGCAAGTAGCCTGCTTTTTTTCAGTGCGGAGGTTAAAATTTTTATACTGTCTTTTGAGAATTTAAAATCTTTATTTATTTTTATTACATCACCCGAACCCATTATATAATCAAAGTTTCCCGTTCCGTCATTGTTTAATGTGACCGTCATGGTATACTGGTATTGCGGAGATACGGGACCGGAGTTATGGACATATTGTATAGTTGTCCATAATGAGTCGCTTCCCGCAACCTGTGAACGTGAACAGGAAAAAAAAACGACAGAAATAATTAATGATAATAATATTTTTTTCATAATGAATTTATTTTTTATCCGATGTCAAAAACTCTATCAAGTCGTGCAATCTTTATTAAATCAAGGACATTTTTATTTAGGTTCTGTATAATAAGTTTTTTGCCTTTTTCTCTTTCAAGTCTTTCGGACAATAATAAACAGGATAGTCCGTTACTGTCGCAACGAGTAACATCCGAAAGATCAATAATGAACTGATTGTTAATTTCTTTCTGAAGAAAAATGAGTTCGGTTTTAAGGTCGGGAGCAATTTCCTGTCCGAGGATTTTTTCTTTTAATTTAAAAATAGTTTTATCTTTTTGCCTGTCTATTTCGTATTTCATAAAATTATTCTTTATGTTTTTTGTGTTTATGATGGTGCCCGTGTCCCCTTGAAGCACCCTGCTCCTTTTCTGGTTTGGGCAGCAAGACTTTTCGGCTTAATTTTAATTTCCCTGATTCGTCAATTCCGATTAATTTTACGGTTACTTTATCTCCGGGCTTCAACGCGTCGGTTACCTTTTCGAGACGTTTATGTTCTATTTCGGATATATGAAGGAGCCCCTCTTTACCCGGCATAATTTCTACAAAAGCCCCGAAATCTTTTATGCCTTTTACGGTTCCTTCGTATGTCATACCGATTTCGGGAACGGCAGTAAGCGCTTCAATCATCCTTTTTGCAATGTCCGCACCCTCTTTTTCAACCGAGGCAATAGTTACCTTACCGTCATCGGAAATATCTATTTCGGTTTTACTTTCCGCAATAATATGTCTAATAGTTTTTCCGCCCGGACCGATAACAAGCCCTATCATATCGGTCGGGATTTCAAGGGTGTATAACTGCGGTGCGTATTGGGAGATGTTTTCTCTTGCTTGAGAGATAGTTCCGTTCATTATTTCAAGAATATGGAGCCTTCCGGCTTTTGCCTGTTCCAGAGCGGTTTTCATTATATCAAAGGAAATACCTCTGATTTTAATATCCATTTGTATTGCCGTTATACCGTCAGATGTTCCCGCAACTTTAAAATCCATATCTCCGAAATGATCTTCCGTTCCGAGAATATCGCTTAGGACGGCAACCCTGTCTTCTTCTTTAATTAGTCCCATTGCTATACCTGCAACAGGTTTTTTTATCTTTACTCCGCCGTCCATCAGAGCAAGCGAACCCGCACACACCGTTGCCATTGACGAAGAACCGTTAGATTCAAGTATATCCGAAACAAGTCTTATCGTATAAGGAAATTCACTTTCGTCGGGAACAAGATTTTTTAATGCCCTCTCGGCAAGATTACCGTGTCCGATTTCTCTTCTGCCCGGACCGGGTCTTCCTCCGACTTCTCCCGTACTGAAAGACGGAAAGTTATAATGCAAAATAAATCTCTTATTATCTTCTTCTTTTATTAGTCCTTCAATAATCTGCTCGTCGCTTTTTGTTCCGAGAGTTAAAGTTGTCAGGCTTTGTGTCTCTCCTCTTGTGAAAAGCGATGATCCGTGCGTTCTTGGGAGAACTCCTACTTCGCAGTTTATTGGTCTTATGTCGGTTGTTCCTCTGCCGTCAAGCCGCCTTGCTTCATTCAATATCATTGTTCTCATATCTTCTTGCTGAATGTCGTGCATAATCTCCCCTATTATCTTCTCGGATTCGGGATACTTTTCCGCAAGTGATGCTAATACATTGTCCTGTAATAATTTTGTTCTTGAATTTCTTTCGTCTTTTGTGAGAACGGTTCTGTCAAGTTCTTTTATTCCTTCAAGGAATAGTTGCCTGACATCATTAATCAATTCTGTGCGATCTTCTGCGGGTGTAAGTTTTCTTTTGGGTTTTGTAACATCTCGTGCAAACTCTTTCTGAAAATTACATATTTCAACTATATGTCTATGGGCAAATTGAACGGCTTCAAGAAAATCCTCTTCGGATATTTCTTTGGCTTCTCCCTCAACCATAACGACAGAATCGGTTGTTCCTGCTACGGTAATTTCAAAATCGCCTTCTTCAAGTTGTTTATATACAGGATTTAAAATGAGTTCACCGTTAATTCTTGTTACGGTCACTTCCGAAATAGGTTCATCAAAAGGTATATCGGAGATTAAAAGCGCCGCAGAAGCGCCGATACATCCGATGATACTTGAATCAAATTCTCCGTCTGCCGAATAAACGTTACAGTTTATTTGTGTTTCGCAGAAGAATCCGTCAGGAAACATAGGTCTAATCGGTCGATCTATTAATCTCGACGATAAAATTTCCCGTTCCGAAGGTCTTCCTTCTCTTTTAAAAAACCCTCCGGGAATTCTACCCGCAGAAGCAGATTTTTCTCTGTAATCAACCGAAAGAGGAAAGAAATCCTGTCCTTCGTTCGGTTCGTCTTTTGCGACAACAGTGCAGAGAACATAATTATCGCCGTATGTAGCAAGAACGGCTCCGTTTGCTTGTTTAGCAAGCCGTCCTGTTTCGAGGGTTAGTGTTTTCCCCCCGATTTCAATCGAATGTCGGTGAACCATTTGTATTTTTTGTTATTTTCTTAAGTCTAATTCTTTTACAATTTGTCTGTATCTCATTATATCTTTATTTTCAAGATATCTGAGAAGTTTTCTTCTTTTTCCTACCATTTTAAGAAGCCCTGTTCTTGAATGGTTGTCTTTTTTGTTTTTGCTGAAATGCCCCGAAGACAATTCGTTTATCCTCTTTGTAAGAATTGCTATCTGAACCTCGGTTTTTCCCGAGTCTTTTTCGGATGCACCGAATTTCTTTACGATTTCAATTTTTTCTTCTTTTGTTAATCCCATTTTTGTTTAATTGATTTGTTTTTTATAATTTCAAAACACTTTTCTTTATCTTTTTTTAGTTGTCCGACCAAAGAATCAAGAGAGTTGAATTTCAGTTCATCTCTAATATAGTTTATAAACGAAACTTTCAGATTCTTTCCGTATATGTTTTCTTCAAAATCAAAAATGTTCACTTCAAGATAAACCTTCCCCTCCGATGAAACCGTCGGACGATTTCCTATATTCATCATACCGAAATACTTTAATCCGTTATACTCAACAGAAACACAATAAACCCCTTTTTTAGGTATAAGTTTATAAGGATAATTAACGGATATATTTGCAGTGGGAAAACCTATAGTATTTCCTCGTCTGTCACCGGTTACGACTTCTCCAAAAATAGAGTAATCTTCTCCGAGCAAAAGAGAGGCATTTTCAACGTCTCCCTCTAAAAGCAATTTTCTTATTGTCGTACTGCTAACCCTAAAACCGTTTATTTTAAGTTCGTCAACTTTATGCAGATCAAACGAATACTTTGATGCAAACGGCTTTAGCATTTCATAATTGCCCTCTCTGTGTCTCCCGAACGAATGATTAAATCCGAGTACAAGACTTTTAAGCCCCGTTCCGTTGATAAGACAGTTTAAAAGAAAATTTTCAGCAGTGATTTCGGAAAATTCACGGCTGAACTCAATTACACAAACTGCATCTATACCGAGTTTTGAAAATAATTCTTTTTTCTCATTTAGTGTCGATAACAGTTTTATTTTTGAGTTTCTATCCCCTAAAACTATCCGAGGATGAGGTTCAAATGTAACTACGACAGTTCTGTCTTCAGAGTTCTCTTTTAAATTATTCAATACTCGGAATATTTCCCTGTGTCCGTTGTGTACTCCGTCAAACGTTCCAACGGTTACTATACTGTTTTTGTTGAAATTTTCTCTGTCAAAATTATTGAAAACTAACATCTTATCATAATATTTTCGTAATACTTAGCTTATCAGTATAGCAGGTATCGTGTTTTAAGCTCTATTAATTTAAAGATTTTAATACTTCCTTAATTTTGTCAAAATTAGGAAGCTGTCCGGCATCTTCAAGTATTTCAATGTGAGCAATCTTACCCGATTTATCTATCACAAATGCCGATCTTTTGGAAACCCCGTTAAAAACAAGCAAGTCATATTTGACCCCGTATTTCTCTACAACCTCTTTATTAAAATCGCTTAGAAGGGGTATAGTTATATTGTTTTGCTTTGCCCAAGCTTCCTGTGTAAACGGTGAATCAACGCTTATGCCTAAAACTTCTGCATTTAAGTTTGAATATTGTTCAAATCCTTCAGAAACCGTGCACATTTCCGTTGTGCAGACTCCCGTATAAGCAAGGGGGAAAAATAAAAGAACAACATTTTTTCCTTTAAAATCGGATAATTTAACGTCTTTTAATTCCCCGGTTACATTTTTTGATTTTAAAGTAAAATCCGGTGCGATATCCCCTATTTTTAATGACATATTTAATTAAATCCTTTCGTTTATAAGTTTAAAATAACCAATAATATAAACAATTTTTGAGGCATTAACAATCCGATATAATAATTGCTTTTTTTCTTTAGTAAGAATCTGAAGTATAAGTAATAAAAATTTATAGAGTTAACGGTTTTTCTCTATTTGCGGGTAGGGTTATAGTAAATGTGGTTCCTATACCGGGCGAACTTTTTACTTGTATTTTACCTTTATTTATTTCCACAATTTCCTTGGAAATCACAAGTCCGAGCCCGCTTCCTTTTTCACCGTCTGTTCCGTCTTTTGTGAAAAAAGTATCAATACCGAATATTTTTTCTGTATCGGCCTCGGTCATTCCGACCCCCGTATCCGACACGGTGAAAACCCTCTCGTTACCGCATAGCTCCGTTGATAGGATAATATTTCCGTTTTTATTGGAGAATTTAATGGCGTTAGAAATTAAATTATTAAAGAGTGATTGAAGCATTGCTTTATCGGCATAAACAAAAGATCCTCTCCCGATATTATTTACTATTTTTATTTCTTTTTTTAAAGCAAGAGATTTATAAACTTCAATTAATTGTTCTAAGTCGGAACTAACATCGTAATAAGACGGTTTATAAACAAGTTTTCCCGTCTGGATTCCCGCCCATTTTAAAAGATTTTCGAGCATATTAAAAACTGTTCTTGCCGAAATGTGAATAAGTTTGATATACTCTTTCCTTTCGCTTTCGTCAAGATCGTCATAGTTGTTTAAAAGAATATCCGAAAACCCACTCAATCCCGAAAAAGGATTCCGTAAATCATGAGCAATTATCGAAAAAAATTTGTCCTTAGATTTATTCAGTTGGATAAGACTTTCTCTGTGTTTTGTGATTGCTTCGTTTAGCTCTTTGAGTTTTTTATTTTTTTTCTTGTGCTCGGAGTTTTTCCACACAAAAAAGAACACGATGAAAATAGCAAGAATAGAAATTACAATGATAATGGTTGTTCGGTAAACTATTTCACGCTCTTTCTCTTTAATTTCCTCTTCTTTAATTTTTGATTCATATTTTGCCTGAAGCATAAGCAGCTGGTTTGTCTTATCGGCATTCATTATTTCGTTTTGAACATTGGCATATATATCCGAATACTTAAACGCCTCTTTATAATCCCCAAGTTTTTCATAGCTTTGCTTTAAAATAACGGATGATTGAGATATATATATTTTTATATTAGTTTCTTCCGCTTGTTTATAGGATTTTAAAGCATAATTTATCGCTTCTTTGTAACTACCTTTTAAAAAATATGCCCAAGCAATGTTATTTAATATATTAGGTTTGTCCAAGTAACCGGGGTCAACCGAACAAATTTCAAGAGCATTTTTTAGATAAAAAATTGATTTATCAAAATTGTTTTTCGCTCTTTCTATTGCTCCGAGAATATTGTAATTATTTACCATTAAACCCCAGTCATTTAACTGAGTTGCATAACGGTTTGATTCTTCGGCTTTTAAATAAGACTCTTGATAGTAAGACGGATCCTTTGAGCCCATTTCAAAATAAACAGCGGAAATTCTATTTGTTACCAAAGCGATTCCGATTTTATCGTCAATTTCTTCATACAACTTCATAGCCCTATTCAGAGTTTCTAAAGCATTTTCGAATTGCTCAGTTGCTCTGTATGATTCCCCCATAGTTGAAACAGTTCTTGCAGTCCAAGCCTTTTCTCCGATTTTTTCAAAGGTTTCTTTTGCCTGTATTAGCATAAGAAAACTTTCATTATAATTTCCTGTGTTATGGTATTGCGAACCGAGAGAAAATGCACAGAGTGCAAGACCCTTTAAATATTTTATTTCTCTTGAGAGTTCATAACCTTTTTTATAAAATTCAATACTTTTTTCTGGAGTGGATTCATAATAACCACCAAGTTTTATATAGTTGTTTACTTTTATTGTGTCTTTAGGTAGTTCTTCGGTTATTTTCTGGAGACTGTCAGGATTTGTACCGAAAAGTACGGAAGCATAAAATAAAAAAAATAATAACATTATTTCTCGCCCTAAGTCCATTATTTAAAAAATAACAATTCATTTTCAAAAAATATCCATAAAAAATAAACCTCTGTTTTTTATTTATATCACCGAAATATTATGTTATTTTACTACTAACCTAATATACTTTAAACAAACAACTATTTGTAAAATTAAAAAAGTAGTATTATGAAAAAGCTATTCTTATTGACGGTAATTTTTTTGATTACTGGATTTGCTATTTCGCAAAATTATCAGTGGCAATTTGTAAGTTATCTTCCCGCTCCTAATCCCCCGATAAACTCAATATCTGTTATAGACCAAAACAGAATATGGGTTTGTTGCGATGCATCCGGGGGAGCCGGAAGAGTTTATTATTCTTCTAACGGGGGTGTTAACTGGGTATTAAGAAACACAGGGCTGCCCGCCTCAAACTGCTACGGCATCGACGCATACAGCGAGAATATAGTCTTTGTCGGAATGGTGGACGGAGATTTGTATAAAACAACTGACGGAGGACTAAACTGGACAAGGGTTCTTGATTTAACAAATTCTTTCTGCAACGGCGTTAAAATGTATACAGCAAATTATGGTTTTTATTTCGGCGATCCGACTGCGTCGGGACAGCCCTATCAAATAAGAGTTACAACTAACGGCGGAAATAACTGGAATCTTGTTCCCGGCTCTCCGATTGCGGGAAGCGAATACGGAGTTATCAATGCCTGGGACTTTACGGACACACTACATGTATGGATGGGGTCAGCTAATACCGTTGCAAGTTCGACAAACGCTAAAGTTTACAGAACCTCAACCGGATTTTACGGAACATGGGCAAATACGGTAGTGAACGGAACGGGCGGCTCAAGCGGATGTTATTTTCAGGCAGTGGCTTTTATTAATAATAATAGCGGCATGGTCGGCTCAAGCGGCGGTGATATTCGAAAAACAACAGACGGCGGCGTTACATTTACTAACGTTACTCCCCCTGTTGGTCTGACATCTTATGCTGTTATAAACATGAACGGATTAAAAGACAATTCGAATACAATCAGAATGTCAACAATTGGAGATAGTGCAAAAATATTCAGAACTACAAACCTTGGAACAACTTGGATTCAGGAATATCTACCTGCGGTTGCTCAGGTTAGCCAGGTTCAACATATTCAATTTGTTAATTCTGCTACAGGTATAGGGTTCGGGGGACTCGGAGCTTCCGGAGGTCTCGGCGGATTAATTAAATATGCCCCCGTAACAGGTATTACAAATTCAAACGGCATTATTCCGTCAGAATATTTACTAAGTCAAAACTATCCTAACCCTTTTAATCCCTCAACAAGCATAAAATTCAGCCTCCCAAAATCAGGAAATGTTATATTAAAAGTTTACAATTCTTTAGGAAAAGAAGTTGAGACACTTATAAGCGAAGATATGGTGGCAGGGACATATACAGTCTCTTATGATGCAAGTAAACTTACTTCAGGTATGTATTTTTATAAGATTTCGGTTAACGGATTTACCGATACAAAGAAAATGATGCTCGTTAAATAACACACACAATTTTTATTAATGAACAGCCTCGTTTTTTTCGGGGCTGTTCAAAATATTGATTTACAATATGAAAAAAACAAATCTATCAATCTTTTTGCTTATTATTCTTGCTGTCTCTCTGACAAGCTTTAAGGACGTTTATGTTGCTAAATATACTATGGTAAATGACGTTGTAATAAAAAGAAATGACGGTGCATTATACCAGAAAGGTGTGATTAATATTAAGTTTAAAGAGGATGTCAACATCCCACCCGGAAAACTTACCGGAATTTTCTCAATAGACGCTTTATTAAGCGACGAGAATGTTAAGCAAATTGTTCAGCCCTATCCGTTAAAGCAGGATATTTCTAAACGAGTATTCGGAGACGAACAGATTGCAAGGATATATGTTATAAAATATGATTCAAACACGGATCCGTCCGAACTTGCTTCATTAATTTTTGAAAAGAATAAGAACATTCTTGATTGGGCGGAGCCCGAATATGTAATGGAGGCGGATTTTATTCCCAACGATCCGTCTCTTGCGAGTCAGTGGCATATACAGAAAATTCAATCCTACAATGCATGGGATATAACACAGGGAGATACAAATGTGGTGATAGGAATTGTGGATTCGGGAAGTGATCTTGATCATCCCGATCTTGCTGCAAATATTAAATATAACTATGCAGAAAATCCTACAAACGGAATAGATGACGATCTTAATGGTTATATTGATGACTGGCGTGGGTGGGATTTTGCCGGAGCAAACTATCTAGCTTTATCCGAAGACAACGATCCGAATATTTATACCTCATATTGCGAACACGGATCTCATGTATCCGGATGTGCAGCGGAGGTAACAAATAACGGGATCGGCGGAGCCGGAATCGGTTTCAAATCCAAACTTCTTATTTCAAAACACGGAGCAGATAATGATAATACGGGGGGCGGATATTCATATGTTTATAACACTAACAACGGTATAGTATATTGCTATCAGAACGGAGCAAAGGTAATAAACTGCAGTTTCGGTAGTTCTACTTATAGTGCATATACGCAATTGCTTGTGAATAATGCTTGGGCTGCAGGTGTTGTAATATGTGCTTCTGCGGGAAATCAAGGTTCAAATGCTCCAAGATATCCTGCTTCTTATGATAACGTAGTTTCGGTTGCCGCTACGAATTCATCCGATCTTAAATCATGGTTTTCGAATTATCATTCTACCGTTGATGTATGTGCACCGGGAGAAAGCATATATTCAACCTTATTTAATAACACGTATGTTTCCTATGACGGGACATCAATGGCTGCTCCTATTACCTCAGGTACGGTTGCATTAATAAGGGCAAAGTTTCCCGCTAACACCCCTTCACAGGTTGTTCAAAAACTGCTTCAGGGATGTGATAGTATATACAACCTTAATCCCTCGTATGTTGGCTTGCTCGGGGCGGGAAGAATAAATGCATGGAAATCGCTTCGAAGCGATACTTTGCTTGCGGAATTTTCTGCTAACCCTACAACGGTAAGTCCGGGAGGCAGCGTTAATTTTACGGATTTATCAACCGGAGGACCTACGTCGTGGCAATGGCAATTCCCGGGAGGCAATCCACAGAATTCAACATTGCAAAATCCGTCAAATATAGTTTACGGTGTTCTGGGTTCATACGATGTAACTTTGACGGTTTTTAAAAATGCCCAGCAGCATTCTTTGACAAAGACAAATTATATTACCGTTTCACCTGCGAGCACATATAGGCTTAACGAGTCGTTCGAGAATATGACATTTCCCCCAACGGGATGGACAAAAATTAATCCTTTGGGAGGGTCTTCTACCGGATGGTATAGAGTTGCCGCAGGCACCACACCCATTCCCGGATTTACGGGAGGGGTTGTTACCGCCCCGCAAGGAGGAGGCAGCGGAGTTGCTTTCTGTAATTATCAATCAGGTAGTCCAAACGGAGGAAGTTCGGGATCGTGTGATCAATGGTTAATAACTCCGCAATTAACAAATATTCAACCGACAGATTCCTTGACATTCTGGCTAAATAAAGTCTTTGGATATGCTGAAAATTTTCAGGTTAAAATATCAACTACTACCGCAACGGTAGCAGCCATGACAACAACAGTAATGAACCAGAATTTTACGGCAGCGGACTCGGGCTGGGTTCAATATAAATTCAGAATCGGAAATCTTGTACCTGCAGGATCTAATATTTATATCGGTTTTAGAGAATTTGTAAATGATGTTGTAAATGACGGTTCGGCATTTTTGCTTGATATTGTGAGGGTAACCTCGCCTTCGGTAGGTATAACTTTCAACAGCGACGAGATACCCCGTAAATATGAACTATCTCAGAACTATCCGAATCCCTTTAATCCTGTTACAAATATTAATTTTGCGTTACCGAAATCTTCAAATGTGAGATTGATAGTTTACGATATCAAAGGACAGGAAGTTGCTGTTTTACTTGATGAATTTAAAAAAGCGGGGAGTTATACATATAATTTTAATGCGGGAAATATCTCAAGCGGAGTATATTTTTACAAAATTATTGCCGGAGACTTTATAAGCACAAAGAAAATGATAGTTCTAAAATAAACCCTGTTTTTTATAAGAAAGAGGAGGCTGTCTCAAAAAGACAGCCTCTTTTATTTTATAAGAATTCCTTTTTAAATCCCAAGTTTTTTATAATCGTTGTCTTTAGGAAAATTTATCAAAATAGCTATTACCGAAATCAGAACTCCGAGGATTGCAAATAGTATATTTTGATTAATGAAAAGACTCGTCATAACGCACAATAAGCCCCCGAGATTGCATAAGCCGAAAGGTATCACGCTTGCATTAAAATATTTATTAATAAAATTTTTGCTGTTTACCCTTTTAAGTAAAAGTTTTCTTACATAGACGGAGAAACCGCATAAAATAATACAAAGTATTAATGTTGCCTGATTAAGATATTCGTATTGTAAGTTAATATTATTTCCCGATACAAATAAGCCCGCAAAGAAAACAAGAAAAATACCGAGAAGTATTGCAATCCCGAGTATTCTGGTTTTCTTTGCAACAAAAATAAATTTTATTTCATCTGACGGATTTTGCATATTTAATTACATAAAGTTAAAAAGAATTAAATTACATATACAGGTATATAGAATTAAAATTATTATAATTGTTTTTGCAATTATGTTTTATTTTCGGTAATCTTTTGCGATTTTAATATTTATATAAAATTAATTTTGCCCGTAAAACAAAGAAAAAATATTAACAGTCCCGACGCAATTCCCGAAGACGAAAGAGATTTTATTTCTTTAATAAGACCTACGAACTTCGGAGATTTTACGGGACAGGATAAGGTTAAAGAGAATCTTAGGATTTTCATTGAGAGTGCCAGAATGCTGAACGAGTCTCTTGATCATGTTTTATTTACGGGACCGCCGGGACTCGGAAAAACCACTTTGGCAAACATAATTGCAAAAGAACTTGACGCCGATATTATTTCAACATCCGGACCGGTAATCGAAAAGCCGGGAGATCTCGCGGGAATGTTGACCAAACTGAAAAACAAACAAATACTTTTTATTGACGAGATACACAGAATTCCAAAAGTTGTAGAGGAATTTCTTTATTCGGCAATGGAGGAATACAAACTTGATATTTTGATAGATCAGGGACCCGCGACAAGAAGCATTCCTATAAAACTCGAAAAATTTACTCTTATCGGGGCAACAACAAGACAAGGTCTTCTGTCTTCTCCGATGCTTGACAGGTTCGGCATTAACTGCCATCTTGACTATTACACGGTTGATAACCTTGTCGAAATCGTAAAACGCTCTGCAAGGCTAATGAAGATAGAAATTACTCAGGAGGGGGCGTACGAAATTGCACGACGTAGCCGTGCAACTCCACGCGTTGCAAACAGATTATTAAGAAGGACACGGGATTTTGCAATTGTTAAAGGAAACGGAAAGATTGACGGAAGTATTGCTGTATTTGCGCTTGAATCGCTCGGTGTTGATGAATACGGATTAGATGGGATTGATAAGAAAATACTTGAAACTATAATTCTTAAGCACTCGGGAGGACCGGTCGGAATAAATACAATTGCCGCCTCCATCGGAGAAGATGCGGGAACGATTGAAGAAGTGTATGAACCGTTTTTATTAATTGAAGGATTTATTAGGAGAACGCCTAAAGGAAGGGAAGCTACCTCTCTTTCTTACAAACACCTGAATCTGACAAAGAAAAAATCCGGAACCTCCGAAAAAACTTTGTTTGATGAAACGGAAACTAATGATGAAAAATAATAAGTTTTATAAAACAGCTTTATTCTTTCTGTCGATTTTTTTTGTAACCTTTTATCTACAATCCTGCGAAAATAAACCCCCGATTCAGGTAAAGGTAAAAACAGAAGAAGATTCTCTTTTTATTAAAAAGAATCAAACCCGTTTTTATAATTTGTATACGGAAATATCAAACGGTATTTCTTTATGTATAGAAGATTTTCATAGGAGTTATTTATCGAGTGTTCCTCAACCTATCAGAATCAGCAAAAACACGGAGGTTAAGATGCTTGGGACGGAAGTTTATTTTAATGCTTTAAAAAAGAAATTTCAAGAAACGGAAGAAAAAGTTTATACTTTACGATTCAATAATTTAACCACCGCCGATACTGTTTCATATCAAGCCGTAAAAACCGGATTTTCCGATTTATTAAATTCTGTTAAAAGTTATATAATATTAGCGGATACCGTAATTCAGTTTTATAAAACCGGTAATTATAAAAAGCAACCGCCACAAGCAGCTATTCTTGATACCGGCATTAAGGGAAAATATAAAACTTATTCCGAATTGCAGGCGGGTTTTTCGGTTTCATTAAAAAGAGTAAAGCCGGTAAAAATCCTAAAAAACCCCGAAGAATTTGATGACAATGATAAGAAATCTATTGCCGTTCTTCAAAATGTATTAGAAAACGTGATGGAGAAATCTGAAAATTTATATGATTTACTTAAGAAGTTAATTCCCCATTTTTATGCGGTTCCGGATACTGCATTAACGGAAATCAGGCAGGAACTTAAAAGTTTTAAAATTAATTTTAATATTGAAAAGGATAAAGTTTTTCGGGCTCCGTTCGGCAGCAAAACCCTTTCGGCAAAAAAGATGTTTGAAGAATATTTTTCCGAAACGGTTGAAGAGTTTTACGGACAGACACTTAAATTCATTGATAAACTAAGATCACGCAATCTCGGCAAAGATGAGTTAAATAGGGATTATGATGCTGTTATGGTAGATTATAATAATTTAATCAATGCTTATAACAACTTGATTAATTTAATAAACAATACGAGAATAAATGAAAAATAATAAGATCTTAAAACAGATTTTCTTAATAATTATTTTAGGAATATCGGCAGGGTTGCTGGTGAATTTTGTTAATCCGAACGGTATTCCTCTAATAAAAGAAAAAGATATTAGAAAACCCGACAGTCTTGCAAATTCAAGCCCTTTACCCAAAGGTTTTATTAACGATCCCTATGATACGAGTTCAAACAAACAGAAGCAATATTTGCACGGGACGAAAAACAAGGAAGGATTTGTAGATCCCGAAAATATAACAGGTTACCTTGCAAAAAACTATTTTGATATTAATGCATTGTTTATAGACGCAAGGAAATCCGAAGAATATGCACAAGGGCATATCAAGAATGCTATAAATATTCCTTACGAGGAGTTTCGATCCAAATCAATAAGAGAAAGAACGGAAATGATGAAAAAGTACAATAAAGACGGAATTATTGTGGTTTACTGTAACGGCGGCAAATGCGAAGTGAGCATCGATCTTGCCTATGAGTTGGCTCGGCTTGGCTTTAACGGAGTGAATATTTATAAAGGGGGTTATAACGAATGGAAAGAATCCGGATATCCGGTAAGTCAATAATTTTATTTTAGTTATAATGAAAGAATTATTATTTAATAAATATTTTCAGATTGCCTTGAGATTGGTTATCGGTATTGTTTTTATCTGGGCTTCAGTTTACAAATTGTTTAATCCTGCCGATTTTGCAAAAGCAGTTGTAAGATACGAAATGCTTCCTATATTTCTCGTTAACATTGTAGCGATTACACTTCCTTACGTTGAATTTCTTATTGGTATATTTCTTGTTCTCGGAGTTTATAAAAAAGGGGCATCATTACTCGCCGTTATATCTTTAGCAGTTTTTACGGTTGCGTTAATAACAGCCCTTGCAAGAGGGCTTGACATCGGCTGTGGTTGTTTTTCCCTTGAAGAAACCTCTTCAAAAAGCGATATTTTAATTAGAATATTTCAGGATTTATTAATGATTGCCGGTGCATTGATAATTTATTTTAATCCTGAAAATTATAAACCGGAAGAGCAAAAAGAAAATTAAATAAAAAATAAATTAATATGAATAATTTTTTAAACTCAAAAGCGGGCAAGACATCTTACTTCATTGCCGGGCTTGCAGTAATTTTTGCCGTAATGTATTTTGTGTTCACGGCTTCTCACGTTACGGCATCTATGAGATCCCCTAAAATTGTCTTCAAAGAAGATGTTCACGATTTCGGGAAAGTTCCGAGAGGTCCGGAATTACAATATAATTTCAGGTTTACCAATAAAGGAAACGCATTGTTGATTATTGATCGTGTGCAAACATCGTGCGGGTGTACGGGGGCAACGGTGGGTGATAAAAAAGAATATAAAAAGAATGAAAGCGGAGAAATAAAGGTTAATTTTAATACTCAGGGGAGAAGCGGAACACAGGAAAAAACGGTAGTTGTATACTCGAATGATCCGGAAACCCCGCAGAAAACTTTAACGGTTAAATGTGAAATAGACGAAACACAAAGCCAGAATTAAAAGGTTTCCTGCGAAGAAATAACGGGAGGCGGAATTATATCCGCCTTTTTTATTTTATTTCTCCATGTTCCTTTCAGAAACCATAACGATATTATTAAACCTTTTAAAAACACAGTTAGGCAGATTGCAACCCAGATTCCGTTTAATCCAAAGAAATAAGAAAAAAGGGCAACCAGAGGGATTCTCAACAAATTAAAAAATAAACCTGTTGCAGCCGGGGGAATTGTATATCCCGCACCGGCAAAAGCCCCGCTCAGGATTACTTCGGCGGCAGAAAAAATCTGAACAATTGCTGCTAATTTGTTATACGAAGAAGCAAAGTCAATTACAACAGGGTCGAGCGAAAACAGCATTGCGATTTCCTTACTGAAAACGAAAAGTAAAATTGAGTATATAAAAATTACCGTTGAGGCATAACCCAGTATTTTCCAGGCAAGTATTTCGGCTCGTTTAATATTGTTAGAACCGATATAATATCCCACTATGATTGTCGAAGCAAGGGAAAATCCGAGTGTTATCTGATATGCGAGAGATTCCGAACGATGACCGATTCCGAGCGATGCAAAACCCGTAATACCGTAATCCGAGACAAATCGGGCAATTATTACATAAATTGCGGAAAAAGCAACACCGTTGAATGCAATCGGAAAGCCTATTCTGAATGTATCAAAAATAATATCTTTTTTTATTTTGCATGAAAAAAGCGGTAACAACAAGTTCCTTCTTCGTAGAATAACATAACCCGTAATGAATGCAACTAAAAATGACGTTAACGTTGAAAGTGCCGCTCCTCCGATTTTAAGGGAAGGGATAAACAGAAAGCCGAAAATGAAAACAGGGGCAAGTATAAAATTCAAAATAACGGCAAAAAGAAGAAGATAAAAGGGGGTGCGGGTATCACCGTTGCCTCTGAAAACCGCTGTTAAAGTCGAAAGAAGAATTACACAGGGATAACCAGTAAGCAGAACGATTAGATATTCCCCTGAGAGATGTGCCTGACTATCGGAAATCGACATTAAAAAATAAAAGAAAGGAAGTATCGGTATTAACACATATCCCAAAATCAAGGAATAAAAAAAAGTTAAAATTAGATTTATTGTTGAAACTTCTTTGCCTCTGTGCAAATCACCTCTTCCTAATGCCTGCGCTATTAGAGGACTTGTTCCTGTTGAGATCAATTCTCCGAGAGCAAGAAAACCCCATACAAGAAAAGTTGCCGATGTCAAAGCCGCAAGTTCTGAACTTCCCAGTTTTCCCACCCAATATGCATCAATAATTACAAATAAAGAACGAATTACCGTTTGCAGAACAGCAGGAACGGTAAGTTTTATTATCATTGAACGGTCGGAACGGAATTTATCAAGCATCAACGTAAAACTATTATTATCGTGTTATTATATAAAGGAATTTCAACCTTTAACTTTAAATATTTAATGCATAACTTTTTAATTAACAGTAATATGAGCAATTTCATAGATAAGGTAATAAAAGAGCTTGAAAATAAGAATTTCAAACAGGCAGTATTTTACTGTAACGAACTGATTAAAATACATCCCGATAATTGTCTTATTTATGAAATTAAAGGAACTTGTTTATTTGAATTAGGTGACTATAATGAGGCTGCAGAAAGTTTCAACAAAGCCATCAATCTCGTTTCGGGAGAAAAAGAATATAAAGACCTGCATATTTTATATAATAAAAGAGGAAAAACTTATCTTGCATTAGGAATTGCGGAAAAAGCAGAGAAAGATTTTAATACGTCTCTGAATATTAAACCTGATTTTGCCGAATCTTATTTTAATAGAGGAAAATTATTTTATTTATTTAAAAACGATAAAGGCAAAGCAGAAGAAGAATGGTATAAAGCAATCAGCATTGATCAGACTTATCAAAGTAAAGTTAAAAATTTTAAGGACAATCCGCCTCCGGTACCTTCTACCGAGGTTGTATCGGAAAATAACCAAGCCGACTTGTCAGTTCGGGAAACAATAGATGAAGAAAAAGATGTTTTCGAAATTCCCGATATGAGTTTTCGTGAGATTTTTAAGGAAGTTGGTAACCAAAACGAAGAGGATAACGTTTCCGATCCCGACAAAGGTTTCATTGAGGGTAAAGAAATAATTTCACCCGATGCGAAAAAACTTCACGACGAAATTTCGGGCAAAAAAGATCTTAAAACTAAATTTGTTCCCGAGAACGAACCGTTAAAAAAGAAGAGTATCTTTTTATCTTTTGAATTTCTTCTTCCAGTTGCACTTGTAATTTCTCTGATATTATTCATTTTAATATTTAGGTTGTACGTTGACCGAACCTCGGCTCCCGAGAAAAAACAGGATGTTTCCGCCGTATCAAACGAAATATCCGTTAAAGATTCATTAATTAATATAGGATACGTAAGCGATAAAAAGAACTTTATATTGCTGAAAAACTCCGAGGGTTATTTTGTTCAGATTGGGTCTTTTAAAGAGAAGTCAAAAGCAGAAGACAGAATAAAAATATTGAAAAACGAAAACCTTCCGTTTGAAATTGTCGAAATAAATATTGAGGGGAAAGGAAATTATTACCGGGCTTTAGCCGGGAAATTCGGCTCGGAGCAGGAGGCAAAGGAAAAAATATCCGTAATTTTAGAGTGATAACACAAACACCGGAAATAACATATAAAAATAAAGAAGAGAAATATAAAGCCGCTATCGCCGCAGCGGTATCGGTAATTGAGGGAGAGACAAATTTAATTGCAAACCTTGCAAATATTACGTCGGTACTAAAAAATTTTTTTGATTATTTTTCATGGGTGGGCTTTTATCTTAAGTCGAAAGACAACCTTGAAGAACTGATATTGGGTCCTTTTCAGGGGAAGTCTGCTTGCACAAGGATTAAATTCGGGAAAGGGGTTTGCGGAACGGCGGCAGTCGAAAAAAGAACAATTGTGGTTGAAAACGTAAATACTTTCCCTGGTCATATTTTTTGTGATGCGGATTCAAAGTCGGAAATTGTTGTTCCCGTAATTATTGAAAATGAGGTGGTAGCAGTTCTTGATATAGACAGTTACGAATATTCTTCCTTTGATAATACGGATAAAATCTTTTTAGAAGAATTAGTATCAAAAACAAAAAAAGTTTTTATATCTTGAACAAAAAAAGTCTTTTAAATAAAGTAGAGAAAAAAAGTCCCTTTTCTGCGGATCTTAATGAAAAAATATATGAATTCGTTTTTTCTTTCATAAGACAGGAAGTAAAAGATTCAGGATCGTTTGAAGTTAAAGATTTCGGTACTTTTAAAGTCGAGCACAGAGATATGGCTTCGTTTATAGATTATAAACTTAAAGCGGAAGTCCTCCTCCCTCCAAAGAACAAAGTTGTGTTTATAGCCTCTGAATTGTTAACGGATAAAATAAACGGGAAATGACATCGGAAGAACTTGTGAACAAAATAGCCGAGCATTTTAACGTTAGTAGAACCGATGCCGAGCATTATGTAAACGAGATTTTCGTGGCGATAAGCAAATGTCTGTCGAAAGGGAAAAATGTTAACATTAACGGTTTCGGGAAGTTTATTATCAGGGAAAGAAAAAAAGATGATAAGAAAATAAAAATGATTTATTTCTCTCCGTCGAGAAATTTTGCCGAAGAAGTAAACGAGGAATTTTCAAATCTACATCCGTATAAGATTAAAACTCTTAGCCCAACCATAAAAATACCGGAATCAGATGAAGAATTTGTTGATTTATCCGAAGAACTCGGGTTTGATTATCGGGAAGAAATTAAAGAAGAATCTTTTTTTAATAATCGGGAAAAAAATGAAAGTATCGAAGACGTTGATAAAGCCTCTTCATCAACCGTATTTTCTGATAAAAATGTAGAGGAAGAAAAGTCGGACGAAAAAATTCCGGAAAGATTTTCGGGTAAATCCTCGGAAATAGACTCGGAAAAAGCGGACATTATAAATCCGCCTGATTTATCAACGGAAAATATTGTTGACGAAAAGATCGTTAATGAGGATCAATCCGAACAAAATTTATCTTTACCCGAATTAACGGATAAGTCGGATGATTCGGATTCCGATGGCGATCTTCCCTCGGAAAACGGATTAAAAGAAAAACAAACAGTCTTTGATTTTACGGATAAAAAAGAAAGCAGTTCCGATATTACAGACAACAAAAAAAATGACTTACGGGATGTTGCCTCATCCGAAACGGATGAAATGGACCTTGAAATTAAATCTCTTATTAACGAAATATCAAGGGTTGAATCAGAAATAGAAAAAGAGAAGAAAACATCAAATAAAGAACTTGAAGTTTTCAATAACCTTGTTGACGGAAGCGGGCATCAAGAGGAAACAACCGGTATTCTGAGCGAAGAATTAAAAGCCTTACACGATACCATTGTTAACGAATCTACCTCTACGGCTCAAGAACCATCGGTTGAATCGGGATTAGATAAGAACAAAGAAACTCAGGTTAACATAAACACGGGTGTTGGTGAAAAAAAAGAAAAAGTTAAAGAGGAGCCGAAAAGACTTGAGGATGCTTTTGTTGAAATTGTTTCCGATAAAGAAGTAAAAAATTACGATGATATTTTTGCACCGGTTAAGAGTAAAACAGTCGAACCGCCGCCCGAGAAAAAAAAGAATAAACTTTTAATATTTTTTAAAAAACAGTCAGCATTGAACCGGATTTTAATTCTATCTGCGTCCGTCTTTATTTTCTTGTTAATCGCTTTTTATCTGATTAGGATAAATGTCGGCTCGGATGAGGATTTTATATCGGGAAATAGTAAAACCACGGAAGAAAATATTATCCCGAGAGCCAATAACAGCGAAGTCGAAACATCATTGTATCCGAATCAGGATAGAATCGTTTATACGGAAAAGGGAGCTGTTTTCAGGGTAACGCCAAAAGGATATGTCGTACAGGTTGCCTCATTTGATAAACAGGAATTTGCCGAAATCAAATCAAGAGAATTAAAAGATAAGAAGATACCCGTATATATAGAAAAATATGAGGTTCCCGACGGGAAAATATATTATCGTGTTATTGCAGGTCCGTATAAAACTCTTGATGAAGCCAAGGTTGCGATTAAAGATTTGTAGTTTCTTTTATTTCTTTAGTATTTTTTTTATTAGGGCAAAAGAAAACAATATTGCCGAGAAAATCGCAATTAATTGAGGTAACAAATCCCTATGTTTAGTATAAAATGTCAGATGATTGTTTGTTCCTATTTTTTTATGAATAATTTTTTCCGTATTAATTTCTGTGTTCTCCGTCATATTACCGTAAGGATCTATAAAACATGATATTCCCGTGTTTGCGCATCTGACAATCCAACGTCTGTTTTCTATTGCTCTTAAAACCGAATACTGATTGTGTTGGTATGTCCCCGGTAATTTACCCCACCATCCGTCATTGGTGATAACAACGCAAAACCCTGCGCCTTTTTCCGTAAACGACGAAAAGAATTCGGGATATATCGATTCGTAACAGATTACTGTCGAGAATTCTTCTCCTCCCGGCAGCTTAAAGATAGTTGTATCTCTACCCGTTTGAAAAGAACTGATTCCTACGCCCCACTTTATTATATCTTTAAGAAAGACAAGAGATTCCTGATACGGCATTCTTTCACTTCCCGTTACAAGTTTTATTTTAGAATATTTCTGCAGAGCGGATTTATCTTTTCCGGGTTCAATAAGAACTGCCGAATTAAAAGTGTCATATTTTAAACCCGATGAAAACATCTTCGAATCTTTTCTTGCTTTAGATGAATCGAAGTATACCACCATATCAGGTGTACCGGTAAGTACGGATATTCCGATACTATCGCATACATCTTTTAGTGTTTTGTATTTGTCTTCGTAATTTTCTCCTAACAGGTAAAACGGCGTTGCCGTTTCTGGCAAAACTATGAGTTTTGTTTCGTTACTAAAGACGCATGCCCGCCTTATTAAATCAGCATAGCTATTTACAAGTTCTGATTGTTTTGCACCCCATTTTTTCCACGGATTAATATTTGGTTGTATTACGGAAACTTCTATATCTTTCTCTCCTTTGAAATTAAAATATTCTTTTTTTGATTTTGTGAAAATTGTATATAAATCAGGAGAGAAATATACTAAAATAAAAATACTCAGTAAAAAAATTATGTTTTTAAATCTTTCGGGAGTCTTATTAATAATAAAAATATTATATAGCAAAACCCCGAGAAAAGATGCCCAGAGCGAAATTCCCCAAACGCCGGTTATTTCAATAAACTGAATTTTATGAGGATTAGTTGTAAACGCATTACCCGTTAAGAGCCAAGGAAAACTTGCTTCTCCCAGTGAAAAAAAATACTCTGCGGCAACCCATAAAAAAGGAAAGATGTAAACAATAACCTTATCTTTTATGTTTGAGTTTTTTCTGATGAACCGATACAATAAAACAGGTAGTGTGAAAAAAGCAGAATGTATTATTATTGTAAAAAAGCCTCCAAGAATAAGAAATCTATCTGCATTTTCCCTGAAACCGCTTAACATTATCCATGAAATAGCAGTGAGTTCGAAACATAAGAAAATAAAATATGTCCGTAACCATAATTTTTTGTAATTTTCCGCTTCGTGTATAGTATTTATTAATAAGGCAAATGCGGGAAAAATAAGCGTATATAAATTGAACGGCGGATATGCAAGCCCGAAAAGTATTCCCGTAGCGGCGTATAAAATAAAACTTTTTGATTTCAACGGGACTCTTTTAATATATTAAATTTTGTATTTATTAACTCCCAAATATATACCAACAGCATGGCAGCAAGTGTCCCGATTATAGCGCCCCCAACTATGTCGGAAGGATAATGAACTCCGCAAAAGACCCTTGAAAGAGCCGCTAAGCTTGCCCCGATATAAAAGGCTATTCTATAATTCGGATAAAAGTGAGAGAAAAAATATGCTCCGCCAAAATAATTAACAGCATGGGAAGAAGGAAAAGAAAAGGAACTTGTTCGGTCAACAAGTAAGTGAATTCCGTCCAAAACATTGCAAGGTCTTATTCTTTCAACCGTTTGCTTTATTAAATTGCTACTTAATTGGTCGGTAAAAGTAACAAGAATAATAGCAAGAAAAGCGACGATTCTTCCCTTTTTTCCTCCTGCAATTATAAGATTAAGCCACATTATTAAAAAAAACAGTTTCCAGTGGTCAAGGTCTGTTATAAAAGGCATCAGATAGTCCGTCACAGGGTTTGCAAGAGTAACGTTTATGAAGTAAAATAGTGCCTTATCTATTCCGTATAAGAAATCTACCATTTATTTGTAAATTAAAGCAACCGCAGTTGCTGAGCAGCCGAGTTTTTTCCCTGCAAAACCGAGTCCCTCTGCTGTTGTGGCTTTAATAGATATATTTTTCGTTTTTAAAATATCCGATATATTTTTTTTCATTCTTTCCGAATATTTGTAGATTTTAGGTTCTTCAAGCAGAATCGTTGTATCTAAATTTATAATTTTCCACTTTTTCGACTTAAGAAGGTCATACACTTTCTTTAATAAAATCATACTTGAAATATTCTTGAATTCTTTTTTGGTATCCGGGAACTGATGTCCGATATCTTCAAAACCGGCTGCTCCCAGTAAAGCATCACATATTGCATGAAGCAATACATCCGCATCGGAATGCCCAATAAGCCCCTTTGTGTGCGGTATTTCTACTCCCCCGAGAATAAGTTTTCTGTTTTTCCCAAATCGGTGAATATCATATCCGTAACCGATTCTATAAATATTTCTTCCCAATTAAAAAATTTTAAGGGAATAAATTATAAGATTTGCAATTATAAAACAATCCGAAATATATAAAAGCCTATTTTAAAGGGAAAATTCATTAAAGAGTAAAGTTAGTTCTTATTATAATAAATATATAATCGAACAAAATATTATTTCAAAATGTAATAATTTTATTTTTTAAAATTATAAGTTGTCTTTTAAGGGAGTAAATTTATACAAAACAGCAGCAGAGTTTAATAACTACACTCGCAATATAGTCTCGACACTACGCCACTTTTGTTTCTGAAATTATAAAAACACGATTTTTAAGCAGATTTTAGCATTCTTGTTTTGGCATGTGATTTGTATTAGTTAATATCAAACTTTGATAATTAACTAA
>FVAA010256940.1_pt1 | contig 21640 bp, 24 predicted proteins | sample 1504571 | NCBI WGS metagenome assembly FVAA01 (sample SAMEA4475357, study PRJEB15587) | soil metagenome | biome: Soil; feature: Field | place: India | collected 2015-03-11 | depth 0 m
TTATGTTTTAAATTGAATATGTAAGAGATATGAGATATTTTTCAATATTAAATTTTAATGGAAAAAGACTTAAAAAATGCAAGGAAAGTAGTTGCTAAGGAAAAGAAATCTATCCTTGAACTTGAAAAAAGATTTTTAGACAAAGACTTCCAGTCAAATTTTCAGAAAGCGATTGATATCATATACAAATGCAGGGGGAAAATTGTGGTTTCGGGAATGGGTAAATCTGGTATTATTGCACAAAAAATTGTTGCTACTTTTAATTCTACCGGAACTCAATCAGTATTTCTTCATTCAGCCGATAGCATTCACGGTGATATAGGAATTGTTGAAGATGATGATGTGGTAATTCTCATAACAAAAAGCGGAAATACACCCGAGGTAAAAAATCTGATGCCTATTTTCAGGAGTATGGGCGTTAAAATAATTTTGCTTACGGGAAATCCCGAATCTTCGGCAGCCGATATGTCTGATTCCGTAATAGATTGTTCCGTAAAAGAAGAGGCATGTCCGCATAATCTTGCTCCGACATCATCATCAACCGTTACTTTGGTAACGGGTGATGCTCTTGCAGTATCTTTATTACAGAAAAAAAGATTTACTAAAGAGGATTTCGCTTCGCTTCATCCGGGAGGAGTACTCGGGAAAAAACTTCTGCTTAGAGTAGATGACATTATGGTTAAAGGAGAAGATATTCCCGTAGTTATGCCAAGAACTAAAATGAAAGATGTTATTTATCAGATTTCTTCAAAAAGGCTCGGGTGTGCGATTGTCCTTAATAAATCAAAAGTGGAAGGTATTATCACCGATGGGGATATACGGCGTTTTCTTGAAGGAAATTTGAATATATCAAGCACCATTGCCTCCGAAATAATGAATAAATCTCCGAAATTTATTTCAACAGGCACGCTTGCTAAAACCGCTCTTGAAATAATGGAGAAAAATAAAATTACCCAGTTGATAATTCTGAATAAATCAAAAAAGTTAGAAGGATTGATACATATTCACACATTGGTGGAACTGGGACTTTAATAAAACTTTCCGATGATTCGAATTATATCTTTAATATTTGCCTTTGCACTTTTTTTCGGTTGTGAGAATAAATTTGAACCTCCAAAAATTAATCTCAATTCAGCGGATATTCCGGAGCAGGAAAGTTGGAATTCAGAAGTAATATTTTCGGACTCAGGTCACGTTAAAGCAATTTTAAAAGCAGGACACATAGCAATGTTTTCGAAAAAAGGTTACACACTTATTGATAGCGGTGCAAAAGTAGATTTTTATAAAAACAAAGAAATAGTTTCGACATTAAGCGGGAAAAAGGGAAAAGTTCTGGAGCCATCAAAAGATATAGAGATTTACGACAGTGTAATGGTTGTTAATAAAGAGGGGAGTATATTAAAAACCGAAAAACTTTATTGGAATAATACTACTCAAAAGGTTTCATCAGACAAATACGTTAAAATTATTACCCCTAAAGAAGAAATAGAAGGAATCGGATTTGAATCGGATCAAAACCTGAAAAATTATTCGATTTTCAAAGTAACGGGAACATTTGTTAAGTGAGAATATCGGATAAAAAAATATATTATTTTTTCTTTTACGTAAATATTTTTTTCTTATGTTTAATTTCCGTTTCGATAAGGGCGCAGGAAAAAATTCAACTCAAGAAGAGCGATAAACTAACGGGAAAGGTAATAAACGGAAAGTCAGTAAGAGAAGCTACGGGTAATGTCCACATTATCCACGGCAATGTAACGGCGTATTGTAATTCTGCGGTTCAATATATTGACGAAAACAAAGTTGAACTAAAAGGAAACGTAAGGATTTTTCAGGACACGATTTCATTATTTACATCTACCGCAACTTATCTCGGAAATGAAAGCAGGGCTTTTTGCGAAGGAGGAGTTACTCTAAAAGACAGGAGTGCAACTCTCAGAGCAAATAACGGCGTGTATTATTTCAACGAAAATAAAGCTGATTTTAAGGGCAGTGTAATAATAGTTCATCCTCAGTATAAAATACTTTCCGATAATCTTACATATTTAAGAAATACCGAAGACTCATACGCAAGAGGAAATGTAACGGTTTATACCGATTCGGCTATAATCAAAGCCGAACATATTGATTTTCTGAAACAGCAGGGAAAAACATTCGCCACCAAAGATGTCAGTATTGAGAAAGATTCTACAATAATCTATTCGGATACTCTGGCCGATTATTCATTTGAGAAAAAGAGTGTTGCTTCGGGAAATGTTAAGATAGTAAGTCTTAAAAATAATGCGGTTATTACGGGAAGTTTTGCAGAGAATTATTCGGAAAAGGATTATTCTTTTATAAAATACGATTCCAAACTTGTAAGAGTTGAAAATGAAAATGATACGCTTTTCATATTCAGCGATATTATCGAATCTTACAGAACAAAACCCGAACGTTATATAGCCAAGGGAAATGCAGAGGTTATAAGAGGTAATTTTCTTGCAAAATGTGACACGATTATTTTTTCGAAAACTGCCGATTCGACAATTCAAAATGTATCGATGTATCCTCACCCCGTCGTGTGGCAGGATAATCTTCAGTTAACAGGGGATTCGGTTTATGCAATTCTCAAAGATAACAAACTTTCAGTGATTTATTCGAAGAAGTCCGATAACCTTTATGCTTCGGCAAAATCATTTATGCTAATATCAAATAAAGATGAATATTTTCAAAAACGATTCGACCAGATTACGGGAAGAGATATTGAGATTAAATTCGAAAATGACACGATTAAGACGGTCGATGTTTACAAAAATGCAAACAGCCTTTATTTTCTTTATGAAGGTATTAAAGGGAACGGTATGAATATTGCGGAAGGGAATAATATGAAAATATTTTTTTCCGACTCACAAAAAGTTTCTAAAGTTAAAATCGACAGAAATGCAAAAGGAACTTATGTCCCAGAAACGAAACTTTCCGATTTTCAACTTGAACTTCCCGGTTTTAAATTAAGGAAAGATAAACCGGTAAGAAGATGATTCAGGTTTTAAGTATTTTTTCGTAAAATTCTTCATACAGACTGACAATTTTTTCTTCATCAAACATTTCCGCTCTTTCCCGTGCGTTTTTGGAAAAAAGTTCGTATTTCTTTTTGTTTGTAAGAATTTCGATTGCGTATTTTGACATTCTTTCGATGTCTCCGATTTCGGCGATATAACCCGTTTCACCGTGGATATTTAATTCCGGAAGTCCACCTACACTTGAAGATATTACAGGGACTCCGCAACTCATTGCTTCAAGCGCCGCAAGACCGAAACTTTCAGTCTGAGAAGGCAGAAGAAATAAATCGGAAATTGCAAGTAGTTCCGCAATTGAATCTTGTTTGCCGAGAAACATAACAAATTCCTGAATTTCAAGTTCTCTGCATAGTCTTTCACAATCGCTTCGCTCGGGACCGTCTCCTATGAGGAGTAATTTTGAAGGTACTTTTTCCCTTATTTGTGAAAAAGTTTTTATTACATCCTGCACTCTTTTTACGGGTCTGAAATTTGAAGTGTGCGTTATGATTTTTTCATCTTTTTCGGCAAATCTTTTTCGGGGACAGGAGTCCGTTTCAATTTCTTTCGGTTTATATTTAGCAGTATCTATAAAATTTGGTATAACCTCAATATCTTTATTTATACGGTAATTCGAAATAGTTTTATCTTTAAGAAATCTTGAAACGGCAGTAACTCCGTCAGACTGTTCGATTGAAAACTTCATTGTTGCAAGGAAACTCGGTTCAAGTCCAACGAGCGTTATATCGGTTCCGTGAAGCGTTGTAATTACTTTTATATCCTTGCTGATATTTTTCTCGTTTCTTAGAATCTGTTTTGCAAGATATGCGCTTGCGGCATGAGGTATAGCATAATGAGCATGAATAAGGTCTAAATCGTTGAATTTTACGACTTCAACCATTTTACTTGCAAGTGCTATCGAATAAAGCGGGAATTCAAAAAGAGGATAACTATACATTTCGACTTCGTGATAAAATATATTACCTACAAAAGTGTTCAGTCTTGTCGGTAAAGCATAAGAAATGAAATGTATTTCGTGACCTCTTAAGGCAAGTGTCTTTCCGAGTTCTGTTGCGACCACTCCGCTTCCTCCGTATGTAGGGTAACAGGTAATTCCTATTTTCATAACTGATTATCGGTTTTAATTATTACTTCATAGCCCGTTGCTTTTTCAAACAATCCTTTTCTCATATTTGCTCCCCAGATTTCAAGAGTTACGTCTTCGTTTGAAGATAAAATTATAATATTAAAGGTGTTTCCCGAAATAAATATTTTTATGTCCGAAACGGAAGATTTATGCCCTCTGTCAAGACCGTCCGCAATTCTTAATATACCCGCAAGCAGAATAACCTTCTTTTTGTTTGCATCGTTAAGTTTCATGAACCATTCATGCTTCGGTTTAGGATGAGACTTTCTGTGGTATCTTGAAATATTTGCTATAATTTCAATTTCTTCGTCGTTATATCCGAGCATTTCAGAATTTCTAATTAGATAATATGAATGTCTGTGATGCTGAGAATGAGCAATGCTGTGTCCGATATCGTGCAGATAACAAGATGCTTCGAGATATTCGGCATCTTTATCGGTCAGTCTGAATTTTTCTTTTACCGAATCGAAAATTTTATGCGAGATATTAAGTATAATATTTGTATGATTTTCATCGTAATTATGTCTCTTTGCAAGGTTTATAACGCTTTTATATCTAATATTTCTCAGGTCTTCGTTCAGGATTGTATTATGTTCTTTGTCGATAGTGTCAAGTAAAATACCCTCTCTTAAAGCATAACTTGATAATGTAATTTTTTTAATTTTTAATTCGGAAAATATTTGTTCCGCAATTACGGCACCTGCGGTTATTATATCCGCTCTTGCGGCATCAAGACCTTGAATTTTTTTTACGGAATTTATATTTCCCGCTTTAATAATCTTTTTAACTGTCTTATACACTTCTTCATCCGTGTACTTAAATCCGTTAAAAATGAACTCCTGCGAATTAATACCGTTTTTTTCCGCTTGTATAATCATACCGAGATTTACAAGGGTACCCGATGTTCCTATAACCGTATTGTAATCATAAGCGGATATTTCTTTAGCCGTATGATTTAACATTCCTCTTGTAAAGATTCTTGCATCTTTAATATTTTCATCTCTTATCCTTTCGTCTCTGAAAAATTTTTCGGTAAGTCTTACCGCACCGAGTTTAATACTATTTGAATAAAGAACGTTTCCTTTTTCTCCGACAAGAATCTCGGTGCTTCCTCCTCCGATATCAATCATTAAAATTTTTTCGTCAAAAACCGGCAATGCCTGAATAATTCCCAGATATATCAAACGTGCTTCTTCCAGTCCCGAAACAACCTCAATTCTAATACCCGTTTCTTCAAAAACTCTTTTAATGAATTCATCTTTATTTATGGCTTCTCTCGTAGCACTTGTAGCGACCGCTCTTATCGGTGAACCGAACGAATTACAAAGAAGATTAAATCTTTTCAAAGTCTGAATTGCTCTTTCCATAGAATCTTTCCCGATATATTTCATATCGGTAGAACTTTTGCCGAGTCTGACAACTTCTTTTTCTTTGACGAGAATATTCTGAATTCCGTTTTCATTTACTTTTGCAATGACAAGATGAAATGAATTAGTCCCAATATCTATTGCGGCAAGAGTTTTATCAGCCATTATTTTTTTCGGTTTCCTTATTAATAATTTTACTGATTGCTAATTTAAATACATCCTCTACCGAAATATCATTAATATTATCAGAAGGGGATTGAATGTATGTTCCTTTCGGATTTAACGGACCCCATTCTGTACCTTTAGTAGGTCCGAATAATCCAATTACCGTAGAATTCGTAAAAGCGGCAACATGCATAGGTCCCGTATCATTAGTTATAAATAAATCAGTCAGAGAAAGGATTGCACCCATTTCTCGGATCGGTATATCTTTTCCTGTTACGTAAGAAATACCTTCCGAAAGCAATTTCTTAGAGATATAATCCGTAATGTCGGTATCCATTTTACCTGATGAAAGGAAAATATAAGAATCAAAATTGTTTTTCAGTTTTATTATGAGTTCGACAAATTTTTTTTTATCCCATCTATTCTGCGGTTTACCCGCACCCGTATGAAAAGCAAAAACTTTTTTTGATTTATCGGGGAAATTAATATGGAAAAATTTTTTTGCAGAATCTTTTTCTTTAGTGCTTAAATTAATGGTAATGTTTGAAATCTCTTCTTTCTTCATATCACAACCGATTTGTCTTACAATGTCAATATTTTTTTCCGTTTGATGAAAATCATCTATCCATTCAAATTTCTTTTTAATGTGAAGCAGATTCGATGATTTATTAATTTTCCCGTTAATTCCTTCAGCACCTACTCTTAATTTTGCACCCGAAATGTAATTAAGGTAATGTGAAGTTCTTGAAAAAGAAACCGTAGACGGAACAATACCCAAATCATATTTTCTTCTGCGAAGCTTTGAGTAAAATTTAATCAACTCTTTGACCGAGAATTTATCATAAACGAGAATATCATTAATAATATTGTCCGGGTTTAAAATTCTGCAGTTATCGGGTGAAGCAATTAAGGTAATATGAGAATCGGGATATTTTTTTTTAAGTGCAAAAAAGAGGGGAAATGTACAAAGCATATCCCCCAATTGATTGTGTTGTTTGACAATTAAAATGTTTTTAACTTTTATTTTCGTGCTCATTAATCTCCTCGTAGTCTGCGTCAACGGCTTTTGAACTATCTATCCCATCTTTCCTGTATTTTGTTGCTTGTTTTATATTTCCCGAGTTATATGTTTTCAAATAGTTTATAATAAATTTGAAAAGAAAGAAAATAATATTCGCTATTATGAAATAAATTATAAACCGAATCATATTATTTTCCGTCGCCGCCTTTTTGGGGATTGTAATACTCTATTGAAGAGTGTTCGGGTTTTAGTATCTCATTCACAAGACCTTCGAAGTCGTCTTTATTATTCACAAAATCGATATTTGTGGAATTGACTATCATTACTTTAGAGGCTTTATATCGGAAGAAAAAATAGTTATAAGCATCGTTCAAATCTCTAATATATTTTTCCGTCATAGGCTTTTCCGCAGCTCTGTCTCTGTGTCTTATATTAGCCATAAGTCTCTCAACCGAGGATTGAAGATAAATTACAAGATCGGGAGTCCTAATATTTCTTTCTATAAACGAAACAATTTTTTCATAAAGCATAAGTTCGTCATCTGCAAGATTCAGATAAGCAAAAATTTTATCTTTTTCGAAAATATAATCCGAGACAACGTAATTATAAAACAAATCTTCCTGTCTTAATTCCTGAAGTTGTTTATAACGGGTAAGAAGAAAATAGATCTGCGTGTGAAAAGCATATCTTGCAGGATTTTTGTAAAACTTTTCAAGAAAAGGATTGTCTTCAAAATTTTCAAGAACAAGTTTTGAATTTAGTTTTTCGGACAACATTTTCGCAAGCGTTGTTTTGCCGGCTCCGATTACTCCTTCAATTGCTATGTATTTTATATTGTTATCCTGCAAATCAGATTAAAAGAATTTACAATGAAATATTCATTACTTCTATAACTTTCCCCGTATCTTTTGTGGTCTCGATTAGTTTACTGATTTGAATACCGTAAACCGGATGAATAAATTTACCGTTAAGTTCGTTCATCGGCTCAAGTACGAATCTTCTGTTAGGGATTTCGGGATGAGGTATTTGCAGACTGTCCGTCTTTATTATCTCATCACCGTAAAAAAGAATGTCAATATCAATTTCTCTTTCTTCCCATTTCTTGCTCAGCGTTCTCCCGCAAATAACTTCTATTTCTTTTAGTTTATGCAGAAGTTCTACGGGCGGAATAGATGTTTCAATTTCAATAACACAATTCAGAAATGAATTTTGTTCTTTTATTCCCCACGGTTCTGTTTCGTATATTAAAGAACTTCTGATAAATTTAATACCTTCAGACCTTATAATTAAATTAATTGCACTTGTAAGGTTTTCTTTCCTGTTTCCTTTGTTTGAACCTAACCCCAAATATACTCTAACTGCCTGATCGCTCGAGTTCATCAATAATTTCGACTGAATCTATAATGCCCAACGGAGCATTAGGTTTTCTGATGCTTACTCTGACTTTTTGGACAAGAGGGAAATTATCGATGATTGCTTCGCAAACTTTTTTATTTGCGGTTTCGATAAGATTAAATTTTTCCCTTCCGAAAATTTCTTTTACAAGGTTATAAACCGAAAGATAATTAACAGTCTTGCTAAGTTTATCGGAGTCATCAAGATCGGGCAAAGGACAATGCATTTCTATATCTACTTCAAACTGATTTCCGAACACTTTTTCGTGTTCAAGGTCGCCGTGATAGGCAAAGAATTTAGCGTTATTAATTCTTATTATTTTCAAGAATTATAAATTTTATTTTGTTTTCTTTTTTGTTTGCTTTTTTTCTTTTTTTCTTAGTTTTTCAGATAGTTTTTTTGTGGTTTTTTTAAGTTTTTTAATAGTCTTCTTTTTAATTTTTTTCGACCGAATTTCTTCAAGGACTTGTTTTACTGCTTTGCCGATATCTGCGGGTGATTCTACGACTTTGATTCCGCATTCTCTCATCACTCTCATTTTTTCATCAGCCGTTCCTTTTCCTCCCGCAATAATAGCCCCTGCATGTCCCATCCTTCTTCCCGGAGGAGCCGTTCTTCCTGCTATGAAACCGACAACAGGTTTTTTTACATTCTTTTTTATGTAGAGTGCCGCCTCTTCTTCGGCATTACCCCCGATTTCGCCTATCATAACAACTGCTTCCGTATTTTTGTCTTCGTTGAATAACTTTATTGCGTCGATGAATCGAGTTCCGATAACCGGATCTCCGCCGATACCTATACAGGTTGATTGTCCGATACCGAGTTTTGTCAATTGATCAACGGCTTCATAAGTGAGTGTTCCGCTTCTGGAAATTACCCCTACTTTTCCTTTCATATGAATAAAGCCGGGCATTATACCGATTTTACATTCTCCAGGTGAAATAATCCCGGGGCAGTTCGGACCTATAAATCTAACGTTTCTGCCGTTTCTATTAAGGTTTTGGACGTAATTATAAACTTTTATCATATCCCTTGTCGGAATACCTTCCGTTATGCAGACAACAAGATTGATACCCGCATCTACCGCTTCAATAATTGCATCCGCAGCGAAACCTGCAGGGACAAAAATAACCGAAGTATCTGCTTTTGTCTTTTCAACCGCATCTTTAACCGTGTCAAATATAGGAATTTTCTCGGCAAACATTGTTCCCCCTTTTCCGGGAGTAACTCCCGCAACAACGTTTGTCCCGTATTCAATCATTTGTGTTGTATGAAATGTCCCCTCGGAACCCGTAATTCCTTGTACTAATACCTTTGTTTTTTTATTAACTAATATGCTCATAATTAAAATTATTTAATAATATTACTTTTAATTTTCCAGTTTCCGTTTTTATCCGCAACGAGATTATAAGTTACGGTCACTTCTTTTTCTTCGGGTTTTCCGTCTTTACCCTCAACTGTTTGTTTAATTTTTGCTTTTACCGTTGCAGTGTTTCCTTTTTGAGAAACAAGCGAAGGCTCTTCCGTTATTACGAATTTTTTTACGCTTTTATAATTTTTTTTAAAACTATCGGCGGTTCTATTTTCCCATACGTTGCTTGCTTTTTTCATATTTGCATCAAAATTGTTCGGATCGGAAATACCTCTTTTAATATATTCAAGATAATCACCTACGGAGAGTTTTGGATCTCCGAATTTTTTATTTAATTCTTTTTCTTTTTGCTGGAATTTCGGGTTTTCTTTTTTTTCGGTTACCTTTGCGGTATCTTTAGTTAAATCCGTTTCGTGCTGAGGAGTCATTTTCCCCGAAGTATCACGTGCGGTATTTGTAACAAAATCCGGTTTCGAAGTATCTCCGCTTTTTAGTCTTTCAGCCCACTGGTTAAGTTGTTCTTCCTTTAGTCTCAGGAACTCCTCTTTTTCTTTAAGTTGTTTTTCCTTATCTGAGAACTGCTCTCCCTGCGGCTGAACATTCGGTTGTTCTTCTCTTCTGTCGCACGAAGAAAAGATAATTACTATTAAAAAAATCGGTATGAAATAAAGTAAACGAAGTATTTTTGACTTCATAATGATAATTTATTTAATTTTCAAAATATATTATTTAGGTTTTATATTCAATTGATAACTAACTTGATAATACAAGGCTTAAATAGTAATTTAACATTTTTATAATTATGTCTGAAAACACTTACAAAGAGCCTGCTCCTTATCATAAAGGAGCCGAAAATCCTTTCGAATCTATGATGATAAGATTCGATAAAGCAGCATCTATGTATAAACTTGATGAAGGCCTTTATAATTATCTTAAACAGCCGGTAAAACAAGTTATAATTTCAATACCCGTTGTAATGGATAACGGGAAATTAGAAGTTTTTGAGGGTTATCGAGTAATTCACGATAATATTCTCGGTCCGTCAAAAGGAGGTATCAGATACGCACCCGATGTAGATCTTGACGAAGTGAAAGCACTTGCTTCATGGATGTCCTGGAAGTGTGCTATCGCAAGTATACCTTTCGGAGGGGCGAAAGGAGGAGTGAGATGCGATCCTTCAAAACTTTCAATGTCCGAACTTGAAAAGATTACGAGAAGATATACTTCATCTTTGCTCGAAATCTTCGGACCCGATACTGATATACCCGCTCCCGATATGAATACAAACGAACAGGTAATGGCTTGGATAATGGACACATACAGTATGCACGAGAGAAAAACCGTAACGGGGGTTGTTACGGGAAAACCGCTTGTAATAGGGGGTTCAAGAGGAAGGACTGAAGCAACGGGAAGAGGGGTAATGATTGCCACTCTTGCAGCACTCGAAAAGAAAGGAGTAAAACCGGAATTAACAACCTGTGCCGTTCAAGGTTTCGGGAATGTAGGTTCCATAAGTGCAAAACTACTTTCCGAGAAGGGTGTTAAAATAGTTGCCATAAGTGATGTAACGGGAGGTTATTACAATAAGAACGGAATTGATGTCGGAAAAGCGATAGACTACGTCAGAAATAACGGATCCCTGAAAGGTTCAAATATAGGAACATCAATTACAAACGAAGAATTACTTGAATGCGATTGCTATATACTCGTTCCTGCGGCAAAAGAGGATCAGATTACCGAAGAAAATGCTTCTAGGATAAAAGCAAGACTTATTGTCGAAGGGGCAAACGGTCCGACAGCGGCAAGTGCCGATAAGACACTTGAAGAAAAAGGAATTATGGTAATACCCGATATATTGGCAAATTCAGGGGGTGTTATTGTTTCATATTTTGAATGGGTTCAGGACAGACTCGGCTATTTCTGGGATGAACCTGACGTAAACAACCGACTTACAAGAATGATGAACGAGGCATTTGAAAACGTCTACAAAACGGCAATGGAATATGCTACATCGCTTCGTCTCGGAGCATATATTTATGCAATTGATAAAGTTTCCAAAGTTCTTAAATTACGGGGGATTTACGGTTGATATAATAAAATTTCTGCTGATTTTATTTATCTTTGCGGAATTTATAAACGAAGCAAGTTCTCAAGAAGAAAATCCGATACTTCCTCCGACAAATTATGACTGTTTTTACAGAAATATAGAAAAAGATTTATCGGAAATTGCGGACAGAATGATTATACTCGGAAAAGATAAAATTTACAGACTTGATTTCGGTAAGAAAGACGAAACTTATAGATTTATGTCGGAGGTTGCATCACAAAAACTTGCATCTTTTAATACGGTTTCGGTTATTGATTCGGTTACGGATTATACTATACGGTTTTCGAACAGGGTTTTTTATACAAGGTATCCTTCGGTGCATTCGGAGAGTGTTCTGGGAGACAAATATATTACGAGAATATTGTATTTGGCTTTTAGATGTATTATAGAATCGCAAAACGGAGATATTGTTTACGAAAAGGATTTTTCATCAAGATATAGCGATACTTTTTTATTTGATAATTTAGAATACGCGGAACGAAACAATTATTCTTTTATGAAAGCAAAAGCACCGGAAGGCGAAATTATTGATAAATATGCCGTTCCTGTTACGGCGATTTTAGTATCTGCGTTGGCAGTAATATTGTTTTTCACAGTAAGAACTAAATAATATATGATATTTAAAAAATTAACTAAAAATATTTTCTTATTATTTTCGGCATTCTTTTTTATTTCCTTGTTCGGATGTTCGTCTGCCGATAAGTCAAGTATAAATACGGATGATCCCGATAGAGCGTTCAGAATCGCAAAGAAAAATTATGACGAAAAAGATTACCTGCAGGCAATCGAAGATTTTTCTTTTATAAAAGTTAAATTTTCCGGAACATCGGTAAGTGATAAAGCCCAATATTATCTCGGGATGAGTTATTATAACAGGGAAGAATTCATACTTGCCGCTTATGAATTTGAATATCTGATTAAAAATTTTGCAACAAGCAGTTTTGCGGTTGACGGAAGATATATGCTTGCGATGTCGTATTACGGTCTTTCTCCCGAATACTCGCTTGATCAGACTTACACAAAATTTGCAATTAATGAATTTAAAAATTTCCTTGAACTTTATCCCGAAAACCCGAAGTCGGCAATAGCAGAATCAAAAATCAAAGAACTAAAAAATAAATTAGCATACAAAGAATTAAAAGCGGCGGAATTATATATAAGAATGGATAGTTATAAATCCGCACTTGTATACTACGAAAATATATTACAGGATTATTTTGATACCGATTATGCGGATGACGCTCTTTACGGAAAGATAAATACTTTAATTAAGAAAAAAAGATATGCTGACGCGCGAAAGGAAATAGAAAGGTTCGAATCCCGTTTTCCCAAGAGTCCGTTTATGAAAAATGTTCAGAATATTAAAAATAAAATTCCAACGGAATGAAGGATAAAACAGTAAAAGAATCGCAAGTACAGATGATTGAACTTGTTTTGCCGAACGATACAAATATGCTCGGCAATCTTCTCGGAGGAAGATTAATGCATTGGATTGATATTGCGGCTGCCCTTGCCGCCGCAAGACACTGTAACAACGTAGCGGTAACCGCTGCTATGGATAATCTGCAGTTCCATAAACCTATACACTTAGGGGATATTGTGCGGCTGAAAGCATCCGTAAACAGAGCTTTCAGGACATCAATGGAAGTAGGAGTGAAAGTCGAAGTTGAAGACATCAAAACAGGGGAAATTTTCCATTCGAACAGTGCTCATCTGACATTTGTAAGCGTTGACAGGAAAACGAATCTTCCTGTAGAAGTCCCTAAGGTAATTCCCGAGACAGACGAAGAAAAAAGAAGATTCGAGCAGGCGGGAAAAAGACGCGAACAGCGACTGAAAGAAAAATCCGGAATAATACAGAATTGACAGGTTCAGAAGATTTAATACTGGATATCAGCGGGCTTGAAATGAGATTTCTCAGCAGGACGGTTTTCTCGGGACTTTCATTCAGGCTTAGTAAAACCGAGTCTATTGCGATAACGGGAAGAAACGGGTCGGGAAAATCAACATTGCTGAAAATAATCGCAACGTTATTAAAACAAAACGGCGGGAAGATAAAACTAATATCCGAAGGCAAAGAAATCCCGCGTCAAAAATTGTATCTTCAAATAGGAATGATTGCACCTTACCTGAATCTCTATGAGGAATTGACAGCATTTGAAAATCTTGATTTTTTCTTCAATCTAAAATGCAAACATAATTTTTTACCGAAAGTCGAATACATTAATGAACTGCTATCCCGAACGGGGCTTTATAAAAGAAGAAATGATCAGGTAAGATCGTATTCTTCGGGTATGAAACAGCGCTTGAAGATTGCATTTGCTCTAATAAATAAACCTCCGTTATTACTGATGGACGAACCGAGAACAAATCTCGATAAGGAGGGAATTGATATTATTTATTCCGTTGCAGAAGAGCAGAAAAAAAACGGAATACTCATAGTTGCCACCAACGAAAATGAAGACACAAATCTCTGCTCGGACGTTCTAAACATAGAATCCTTCAAAAAAAAATAAAAACTTGTTTATTAATGAAACTTTTATACTTGACAATACGTTCAATAATGTATAACTTGCTAATAGCAACTAATTAAAATTTAACTTTATGAAAAACAGGACAAAAATTATAATAGCAGTATTAACCGTAGTAGTGATTGCGGCAACGGGAATTTTTGCTTATAGTTCAAAGGATTCAGTAAAAGAGGAAAAAAAGGAATTTAATCAAACATCAAATAAGGTTTTAAATAATAATTCAGAAATTAAAAAGGAAAAAGGAAAAGTGGAACATTTAACGGTACAGACTTTCAAAGAGAAAGTCTTTAATTATGAAACTAATAAAGAGTGGAAATTTGAAGGTGATTTACCGGCAATAGTAGATTTTTATGCCGACTGGTGCGGTCCGTGTAAAATGGTTGCGCCCGTTCTCGAGGAACTTTCGGCAGAATACGAAGGAAAAATTAAGATTTACAAAGTAGATACCGAAGCCGAGCAGGAACTTGCAGCCGTTTTCGGAATAAGAAGCATTCCTTCAATTTTATTTATTCCTAAAGAAGGACAACCCCAGATGTCTATGGGAGCCATGCCTAAAGAAGGATTTGTTCAGGCAATTAACGAAGTATTACTTAAAAACAGTAATACGAACTAATATATAGATTTATTATTCGGTTTTTATAAAAGTAGTTTTTCTCATAATATAACCAAAGCGGTTGCTTAAAAATGTATGCAGCCGCTTTTTTGTTACATTGATTTTTTAAACGAATAATTATAACTTGCTAAAAGCAACTAATATAATATGCCTGACAGAATTGTTGATTTAATAATGTCTCTGAAAAGTAAATGCCTTCAAAAGGAGGAATCTATCAGGAGCGAGTTCGGACTTTCTCCCGCAGAATACAGGGGAATACTGGCAATGTCACCCGACAAGCCGTGTAACTGTAATACTCTCTCCAAAACTATGGGATTATCGGTTTCAAGGTCAAGCAGGGTTATTGAAAAACTTATTAAAAATAAATATCTGAATCACGACAAACTTGAAAGCGACAGACGAAATATGGTTCTTACACTTGCTCCGAAAGGTATCAGAGTAAGAAAAAAGATAGAGTCAATGCTTGAAGAATGCGAGAGTACTATTCAATCAAGACTTTCAAAATTAGAAATCCTGAACACAAAGAAGATATTTCACAAGCTTGAAGACTGCCTGTGAAATATCTTACTCATTATAAATATTAATTTAGGAATCTGTCAAGAGCCTTGTAAAAGATCTCTGCTCCCTTATCAAAACCTCTCAAAAAGTCCTCTTTCACGGCAAATTTATCGGCAATTTTTTTTCCTTCTATGAAATGTTTGCTTTCATCGAAATGTTCATCAAAATAAACCGTATCTTTTTCGGAAAATCCGTAATGTTTTAGCAAACCTTCTTTTTTTGTCAAAGCAACTTCAGGCTGCTGAATTTCAAAAGCATAAATTGCTCCGAGAAGTTCTGAGGGATTCATTGAAGATAAAGCAGCATCGATATCGCTCATTGAAATACTGTCGGTTTTTTGATTGAGTTTTTCCGAAAATATTTTCCATAATTCGGAATGTCTTATTTCGTCAGCGATTATTTCTTCAGTTAAAGAATTTTCAGCTCCGAGACCCGCAACAGAATTTTTCCAATATGAAGGAATTTTATCTATGATTTGCTGATATGATTTAGCATAAGATGTTAATTGTTCTATAGTGATTTCTCCTTTGGTCCACATCTGATAAAAGGGGTGTTCCAGTAATTTGTGCTTTAGTTTCATTTCTTCCTTTCTTTGTTTTTCTTGATAACAATACAGTCATAAAAAAAATTCATAAAATATCGGAAATTAATCGAAATAGACGTGATAGTTTACTTTTCATTTATTATGTTCACTGCATTAATTAATTTAAAATCAAATAAAAATAAAATATGAAATATATTATTCTGATAATCTTTGTTTTTATAATTAGTATAAATGTTTATCCGAATGAAATCGAATTCTATAAAGGTACTTACACAGAGGCATTAAATATTGCAAAATCCGAGAATAAAGTTCTTATGATTGATTTTATGACCGATTGGTGTAAATGGTGTGTAGAACTTGATAAAAAAGTATATACGGATATGGAAGTTGCTGCTTTTGCGAACAGCAATCAAATAAACTGGAAAATTGACGCAGAAAAAGGGGAAGGACCCGAACTTGCAAAAAAGTTTAAAATTACAGGATATCCGACGATTGTATTTGTAAACGGAGAAGGTGAAGAGATTGACAGGATCATAGGATATTTACCCGCTAAAGATTTTCTTATAGCGATGAAAGATTTTAACAACGGTAGAAATACTATCGGCTCGCTTACTTTAATTTTAAAATCGGATCCTGAAAATCCCGAAGCTAATTTCAGAATGGGAAAAAAGCAGGCAGATTATGGTAACAGCAAAGATGCGGTAACTTATTTTGAAAAGGTTTTAATATCCGATCCCGACAACAAATCCGGTTTTAAAGATGATGCTGCATTATATCTTGCCCAACTCGGAGGGAAAACCGAAGATATCGAGAAATTCGTTAAGGATTATCCTCAAAGCGATTTATTAAAGCAGGCATACATATTCCTTGCCGAAGTTGCTTATCAAAATAATAACGATTATGCAAAAGCAGGCGAATACTATAAACTTGCTTTTGATAAATACGGTAAAACGGATGATGATATTACGTTCAGTTACGGTCAATATCTGATAACCAAAATGTATTCTTTATCTAAGAAAAAGGATGTTTCTAAAAGCGAATTAAAAAAAGGAATAGAATACGGGAATGAATGTCTGAATTATGTAAAGGGTAGTGTTAACGAAGGATCGGTCTATTATTATCTATCGGAATTTTATTTTAGGCTCGGTGATAAGAAAAAAGCAAACGAGTTTATAGATAAAGCAATCGGAATTCAGGATAAAAAATCATTCAGGGAGCAAAAGGAAAAAATAAATAAATGAAAAAAGTATCCGATAAAATATATAAAGAGAAGTTTATGCGGGAGGCAATACGCCTTTCGGTTGAAAATGCAAAAAAAGGCGGCGGTCCGTTCGGTGCAATAATAGTAAAAGGAAATATAATCATCGGAAGGGGAGTAAATAACGTTACTAAAAGCAATGATCCAACGGCACACGCAGAAATTGCTGCTATAAGAAATGCCTCAAAAAACACGGGAAATTTCAGCCTTAAAGGTTCGGTAATTTATACCTCCTGCGAGCCGTGTCCTATGTGTCTTTCTGCAATTTACTGGGCGGATATTGACAGGATATATTTCGGAAATACAAGAAAGGATGCGGCTAAAATCGGATTTAAAGACGATCATATATATTCCGAATTGAGGAAACCGCTTTCTAAAAGAAAAGTTCGGATATCATGTCATCTCCGTGATGAGGCGCTTATGGCATTCGAAGTATGGGATATGCTTGAAGATAAAATCGAATACGGAATGCTGAAATAACCTTAAATATAGTATTTTATTAAAATTCCCGAAACCGCCGCAACGATAATAAGGTAATAAGGTTTTATTTTTGTAAAGAAAAGGAGTGCTATACTCGCAGCAAGTATAATAATTCCCGGAATATCCGTTATTGCGTCAACAGAAAGAAAATAACCCGTCGATAGAATTGCTCCGATTGAGGCAGCATTTGCTCCTTTAAGAAGCGACTGAAGATAAAAATTATCTTTAATTCTGTTTATTATCTGAGAAATAATCATTACAAAAATAAATGTAGGAAGAAAAACTCCTATTGTAGCAACAACAGAACCTGGAACTCCCGAGATAAGATAACCGATAAAAGTGGAAGTAATGACAACGGGACCGGGAGTAATCTGCCCGAAAGCAATACCGTCAAGAAATTCGGCGGGAGTTAACCAACTGAGTTTTTCTACTACTTCCTGCCTCAAAACGCCCACTATTACAAAACCGCTACCATAAGTCAGTGCACCCGCTTTAAGAAAAACAACGGCAAGTTCGGTTATTTTTCCTCTTAAACCGTCTTTTACCGAATTAACTAAAGCAAAAATGCTATTATGAAACTGCGCCGATATATTAGTAAAAAAAAATATAATTAAGGGAAAAAATGATATTACATTCTTTTTAATTATTTTATCTCTCACTATAAAAAAAACAAGAGAAGAAAATGCGGCTGCGAAAATTAAATATATTATATAAACTTTGAAGAATATAGAAACGATTATTGATAAAAAAAATATTATATACTGAATATATTCTCCTTTAAAAACATTTTTGCTTAGGTTAAGCCCCGAATGAAAAATTATTCCGATAACAAGCGGTCCGATGCCATATAGCATCCATTTGATGACGGTAATGTCTCGGAAACTCGCATAAAACAGTGAGAAAATTAAAACTATAATATAAGACGGAAGAAATAATCCTATTGCCGCAAGAACTGCCGCAAAAAATCCCTTTTTAAAGTAACTGAAATACAGCGCTACCTGAAAAGCAAGAGGTCCGGGAGCAATCTGAGCATATCCGAAATAATTTCTGAATTCTTCTTCGGTCATCCACTTTCTTGTTTGTACAAGGTCCCTATAGAAATATTGAATAATAGCAAGCGGACCCCCGAAACCTGTCAGCCCTATATACAGGAAATATTTGAATATATCAAAGTTCGTTATCTGCTTATTCATCAGATTCCGAGATTCTCTATTGCTATAGCAATTTCGATATCTTTATCGGTTATACCTCCCGCCGAATGAGTAGAAAATGCAACCTCAACAGAAGAATATTTCATAACAAGATAATCGGGATGGTGGTCATACTGCTGGCATAAGGCGCCTATGCCGGCAGTAAGAGCCATTGTTCGGGCAAAATTATTAGTATCGTAAGTTTTGACTATCGAGCCGTTTTTAAATTCCCATCCGTGAATATTTTTAAGAGAATTTTTTATCTCTTCCGGACTATAAACTTTCATTTTTCAGAGATTAAAATTTCGGGAAAAAATTATTGTCCTTGCGCAAGAGAATAACCCGCTTCTCCGTCAAAGTTATACAGATTTTCGGTTTTGATAAAATCGAATCCGCTGTCCCTGATTTTTCCGAGTAGTTCGATTATACCCGAATGAGTAATATTCTTTCCTTTATCAGGATTAACAAATCTGCATCTCCAGTGGTCAACAGTAAAAGTTTCGGGATTGCCGCCGGGCCATACCTTCATACCTCGATTGCTTATCATAAGCAATTCAAGATTATCGGTTTTAATTCTGCTCAGCATTGTTCCGAGATCTTCTGGTGTACCGTTACTCCAATCAAGAAAAACATCTATTCCCACAAGATCTTTTTTTACTGTTGATTTTTCTTTGCTTTGAACGGTTTTAATTATATGAGCAGGTTTTGAAGAATAGTTCACTGCTTTAAGGGTTATCGGTCTTTCACCGAGTCTTTTAATTATTTCATCGGCAAATTCTTTAGTCCCCACAGGAGTTGTATGATGGACTTCGTCGTTTACGTCATACGTATGTATTCCGTCTTCGAGAGTTTTAAGCCATGCGTTGTGAACCTTGGTTGCGACATCGGGTTGTCCTATATGAACCATCATCATAACACCTCCGAGAAGCAATCCCGAAGGATTTGCGATGTTCTGTCCTGCACGTCTGGGAGCAGAGCCGTGAATTGCCTCAAACATAGCAAATTCATCACCGATATTTGCCGAACCTGCAAGCCCGACAGAACCAGTCATTTGTGCGGTTACGTCCGAAAGAATATCACCGTAAAGATTTTCCATAACAAGGACATCAAATTGTTCTGGGGTGGTTGCAAGTTTTGCCGCACCTATATCAACTATCCATACTTCTTTCTCAAGGTCGGGATATTCCTCTCCGATTTCGTTAAATGTTTTATGGAATAAACCGTCGGTGATTTTCATAATGTTATCCTTAACAAAGCAGGTTACTTTTTTTCTGCCGTTGTTCTTTGCATATTCAAAAGCATATCTTATAATTTTTTCAGTTCCCGGTTTTGTAATAAGTTTAAGAGACTGTGTTACTTGTCTCGTTTGCCTGTATTCAATTCCTGCATAGAGATCTTCTTCATTTTCCCTGATTATCACAAGATCCATAACAGGATGTTTAGTTTTAATGAAGGGGTGGTATGAAACGCAAGGTCTGACATTTGCGTAAAGCCCGAATGTTTTTCTTGTAGTGACATTCAGACTTTTATAACCGCTGCCCTGCGGAGTAGTAATCGGGGCTTTTAGAAAAACTTTTGTTCTTCTCAAAGAATCCCATGCAGAGGGTTCGATGCCTGCGGAATTACCTTTTAAGTATACTTTTTCTCCTACTTCAATTACTTCAATTTCGATTTGAGCACCTGCCGCTTCGAGTATACGGAGTGTTGCATCCATAATTTCGGGACCGATACCGTCGCCGTATGCAACCGTGATTGGAACTTTGTTAGCCATTTTTTGTATGATTAATTATTGAATTTTTTATGCTAAAGTTTGATATTAAAAATTCTTCAAAGAATACTTCGAAATTATTAAATATCACATATTTAAAAACAATCAAAAAAGCCAAAAAATTCAAATAATTCAATTCAAATCAAGATTATAAGTAAAACTAACATAAGGAAAGAAAGGCCATCCCGTATTTTTTAAATCTTTGTCCCAGACTTTTAATAGAGCGAAGTCAACGGCTATCTCTGAGCCAAAAAATCTTATCCCTGCAAAGGTAAAAGAAGGAGCATCTTTATTAGCGAATATCCAGTTTTCCATAATGAGTTTTGAATTAGAAGTGCCCCTTAATTCTCCTCCAAAAAGTATTATGGGCATTTGTGTCTCATTACCGAATGCATACCCTATTCCTGCTGTTCCGGAAATTTTTTTTGTCCCAAAAGTTGTGCCCGTATATGCAATAGAATAACCTGAACTTTTTGAAGAAGTTCCGTTTATGTACATATATCCTCCGGCAAGATCGAAATACTGTGAACGGAAAGGAGTTAATTTTAAGTTTACGTAAACCAGTTGTGAACCCGAATATGGTATTATTGATATACCTCCCGCTATACTTACAATATCTGCAAAACCAACTGCTGCAATAGGGAAGAATAGTTCGGCAACCGACAAATAACCGCTTTTAGCTCTTACGGGTCTTGCGGTAGGTCCGATGAAGAGTCGTGAATCATTAGGATCTTTGATGTAATATTCTCCGTCTTCATATTCAATCGTAGACTGTGTTATATTAACAATTTCTTTTGTCGGTATCTGCATAGTTACTCCCGATTGTGTCCTTAATGTAACCGATAAAGAATCTTTTGCAATGATTTGTCCTATTGCTTCATTGCCGTCTTTTGTTATTATTTTAACATACCTGATAGTATCTGCGAAATTCCAAGACTGTGTGATTGAATCTTTATTGTTATTTACTTCTTTATAAATAATAACATTTTTTCTTAGCAGTTTTACGGTTCCTTCTTTAGTGTCGAGTGTATATGATGCGCTATCGGATTTTATAAATTTACCTTCATATTGTTTCTTTTGCTTAGTCCC
>FVAA010011468.1_pt1 | contig 20308 bp, 14 predicted proteins | sample 1504571 | NCBI WGS metagenome assembly FVAA01 (sample SAMEA4475357, study PRJEB15587) | soil metagenome | biome: Soil; feature: Field | place: India | collected 2015-03-11 | depth 0 m
AAGAAGCGGCAAAAAAGTCGGGAGAAAACGGTAAATGGGTGTTTTCTTTGAGTAATGCAAGCATTATGCCTTTCTTACAATACTCCGCAAAAAGGGACTTGCGTGAAAAGATTCTGAAAGCATACAGCAGCAGAGGAAACAACGGGAATGAAAATGACAATAAAGAAATCATAAAAGAGATTGTAAATTTAAGAATCGAGAGAGCAAACTTATTGGGATTTAAGACACATGCAGACTATGTCTTAGCCGAATCTATGGCTAAAACCCCAAAAAACGTATATAAACTTCTTGATAAACTATGGACACCAGCATTAAAGAAAGCAAAAGACGAATTATCCGATTTACAAGAAGCAGTAAAAAAGGAAGGGGGAAATTTCAGAATAGAGCCGTGGGACTGGAGATATTACACCGAGAAAATCAGAAAAGAAAAATACGATATTGACGAAGAGGAGGTGCGAAATTATTTTGAACTTAACAATGTACAGAAGGGAATCTTTGCGCTTGCGGAAACATTATTCGGAATAAAATTTACTGAGATTAAGGATATTTCTCTATATCACGAAGAGGTAAAAGCATACGAAGTGAAAGATAATGCGGGTGCATTTATCGGGGTGTTTTTAACAGATCTTCATCTCCGTGCAAGTAAGCGAGGAGGAGCATGGATGAATAATTTTAGGGATCAGTATATATATAACGGCAAATTCAGTTATCCGGTTATAGTTATCGTCGGAAATTTTTCGCGTCCCGCAGGAGATATGCCTTCACTGCTAACAACAGACGAGACCGAAACATTCTTTCACGAATTCGGGCATGCATTGCACGGATTACTATCAAAATGCCATTACAAGACACTATCGGGAACAAACGTATCAAGGGACTTTGTCGAGCTTCCTTCGCAGATAATGGAAAATTGGGCATTTGAACCGGAGGTGCTGGCTATATATGCAAAGCATTACAAGACGGGTGAAATAATTCCCGAGTCACTTATTAAGAAACTTGAAAAAACATCTAAATTCAATCAGGGATTTGCGACAACGGAATACATCGCAGCGTCATATCTTGATATGGCATACCACACATTAACAACCGATTTAAAAGAAAGCATAATTGATTTCGAAGAAGAGGCAATGAATAAGACCGGCCTCATTCCCGAAATACTTCCGAGATACAGAAGCACATATTTCAATCACATATTCAATTCGGGATATTCGGCGGGTTATTACAGTTACGTCTGGGCACAGGTACTCGACGCCGATGCTTTTCAGGCATTTAAAGAAAACGGTATATTTTATAAAGCAACAGCAGATTCTTTCAGGCGAAACATTCTTGAAAGCGGGGGAAGCGAAGACCCGATGGTATTATACAAGAGATTCAGGGGTAAAGAACCCGACATAACACCGCTGATTAAAAGAAGAGGATTGGAATAAATTTTAACAGGCGCATAAATTTAATTGCTTCTTGATTTTGCAAGTTCGAATGCCTTTTTTGCATCAACAACTCCGCCCGAACGTGAAAGTTTAGAAAAGAGAACTTTATCCTTGAACTCTTTCTGTTTGACCTCAAGATTACCGTATTTTCTTGATGATTCCATCAATATATTTTTTAAGTCAGAAGCATTGAGTTCCGGAAAATAACCTTTTAGAATTGCTGCTACTCCTGCGGCATTGGGTGCTGCCATAGAAGTTCCGCCAAGTCTTTTGTATGTTTTTCCGGGAACGGTAGAGTTTACTTCAACACCCGGGGCAAATAAATCCACTACTTTGTCAGAGTAATTTGAGAACGGAGCACAAAGGTCATATTTTCTATTCTGGTTCAGAGGATCTTTATCGCTGTTCCATGTTTTCATCCATGAATTAGCACCAACGCAAAGGAGATTTGAAAAATATTTAATTTCTCCGTTTTCCCTGTAAAATTTCGGAGGGTAATTTACTCTTGTTTCAATATTTGTTCCTTCGTTTCCTGCTGCCGCAACAAAAAGAACTCCTTTTTCTTCAGCATAGCGGATTGCTTCTTTAACATAATCGGCATTTCTCGCAAAATATTTTCCTGCGGAAAGATTTATTATTGCGGCACCGTTATCAACCGCATACTTAATTCCGTTTGCAATATCCTTATCTCTTTCGTCTCCTTCGGCGGGAACAACCCTTATGAACATCATTTTTACAAAAGGTGCCTGCCCTATTCCTTTTTTAGATGCTCCGATAATACCGGCAACATGAGTACCGTGAGAACTTCTTTTTACGGTAACATCATTGTCGCCGTAATTTTTTTCATTAAGAATGCTGCCGTTATCACCTATAACCGAAGACGGATCAAATGTTAAATCATAGAGGATTTTTGCTTTTACTTCGTAATCTTTTTCTGCCTCTTTAAGTTCGGCATAATCGAGTCCCGTCATAAGATAAACACCGAGAATTTTCTGTGCCGCATCTTTCTCTTTTTCGGGAAGAGTTTCGGAAATTTCCTGTAATTTTTTGGGATCGGTAGTAACATTTTTTGTTTTAAGGACAACCATTGCTTCTTCATATTCGCTTATAAGATCTTTTATGTATCCGTATATTTCAGAATCTTCTTTTTTCTTTGTTTCGTATTCGGTTGAGACTTTTTTATAATATTCTTCGGAAGAAGAAACACCCTCTTTCTTCAAACGGGCATATTCTCTTGTAACTTCAAGGTTAAGGTCAGTTGCTTTTCCGAGAAAATTCCAGCCGTAAAAATCATCAACATATCCGTTATCATCGTCATCAATACCCGGTGAGCCATTAATTTCAGCATCATTATTCCAGACATTATCCTTCAAATCGGGATGGTCGATTTCAAATCCGGAATCCATCACCGCAACAATAAGGGGTTTCGGCTCGGGGACGGGATTCATAGAAATTATCATCTCGTATAGTTCAAGCGTAGATGTTCCTTCGTAACCGTCTTTTTCGGGACTCATCTGTGACCAATCGGGCAGTTCAGAATTCCCATAAACGGAACGGAGTTTTTCAACATATTTTACGGGGATTCTGAGATAGGTATTATCGTGTTTTTTAAGTTCAAGATAATCCGGTAAAGGCATTTCATTTGAAATCAGGACGCTTCTGAGAGAAAAGGAAATAATTAAAGAAACAACAACAAAAACAACAATTAGATTAATTTTGTTTTTCATAAAATCAAATATTTAGTTAAAATGTTTATAAAACAGAAGGTTAATAAATATACTAACAAATTCAGAAATTGTTTCGTTTCAGAAAAGTGAAAAATGCTATATAATTTCGTTAAGTTATTTTACCGCTAATAACATAATAAAAATTATGATAAATACTGAATAATCGCGATAAAATTCTTATTTTGATTAAATTTCCGATAAATATTTAATGTATGGCGGATTTCAAGGATAAATATAACTTATATAAAAAGAAAGTTGAAGAACGGCTCGAATCCGTATGTAAAAAGACCGAGCCGACAGGAATATACGAACCTGTACGCTATGTAATTACGGGAAGCGGTAAAAGGATAAGACCTTTACTTTTAATTCTTTCCTGCGAAGCAACAGGCGGAAATCCTGATGATGCAGTTAATGCAGCAGCAGCAATAGAAATTCTGCATAATTTTACACTTGTTCATGATGATATAATGGATAATGCAGATACACGGAGGGGAAGGGATACTGTTCATAAAAAATGGGATAACAATACCGCAATACTTGCAGGTGACGGGCTGCTGGGTTTTGCATATAAATCACTACTTGAGACAAACTCTCCTAATATAAAAGAAATTGCCAAATCATTTACGGAAGCAGTTATTGAAGTTTGCGAAGGTCAGAGTTATGACAAAGAATTCGAGATAAAAAACAACGTTACTATAGAAGATTACATTATGATGATAGGTAAGAAAACATCCGAACTATTAAAATGCTGTGCGGAGATCGGAGGTTTAATCGGGGGCGGAACGAAAGACGAAATTACTGCATTAAAAAAGTTTGCTTATTATACGGGAATTGCATTTCAGATTCAAGACGACTTGCTTGACGTAACGGGAGACGAAAAGAAATTCGGGAAAAAATCAGGCGGCGATATAAGAGAAGGAAAAAAGACTTACCTTATGCTCAAAGCACTTGATAAGGCAGGTAACAGCGGCGACGGAATTTTCCTTAAAGAAATTCTTGAGAACAAAGGAGCAAAAGACTATAAGGAAACAGATAAAGTAAAAAATATTTTTGAGGAGACGGGGGTAATAGGTGATGCATCCGATGCGGTGATTCATTACACAGAAAAAGCAAACAAATACCTCGACGGTTTAAAAGAATCGGAGGCAAAAAATATGTTAAAATGGTTCTCTGAGATGCTTTTAAAACGGAGTTCCTAAATGATAAAAAAGGAAGTTACAATCGTCAACAAAGCGGGAATGCATACAAGACCCGCTTCCGCAATAGTAAAAATCGCTTCAAAGTATAAGGCGGATTTTTTTCTTTCACGGGATAATTTCGAAGTTAACGGAAAATCAATTATAGGCGTAATGACGCTTGCTGCAGAGCAGGGAGCAAAAATCCAGTTAAAATTCAGCGGTCCTGACGAAAAAGAGCTTTCAGAAGAAATGATTTCTTTTTTTGAGAGAGGATTTGACGAGATGTAATTCGGGTTTAATCCGCTTTTTATTATCCTAATAATTCAGTTTTTTGAAAAGATATTTCCTTTGTTTCCGTTTTTTCTTTTTATGTCAAAAAAGCACTTAATTATACTGCCGCATTCAGCATCAAGGATTCCGCCGTATGAAGTAATTCTGTGATTCAGGGCTTTGTTGCTAATAACATTAAGAACACTTCCGCAAGCTCCTGCTTTATTATCGAAAGCCCCGAAGTAAACATTATCAATTTTCGCAAGCACAAGCGCACCCGCACACATCGAGCAGGGCTCAAGCGTAACATAAATTGAGCAGCCAGACAAATGCTTAGTTCCCAAAGAATCAAAAGCCGAGGTCAGGGCAATCATTTCGCAATGTGCTGTCGGGTCATTAAGCATTTCCACCTGATTATATGCTTTTGCAATTACAGAATTATTTTTAACTATAACACAACCGACAGGAATTTCATTTTTTTCGAATGCTTTTTCGGCTTCACGAAGAGCATATTTCATCCATTCCGAGTGAACAGATTTCATTTATTTAAATCCTCAGTTTTTTCGCTCTGTCTGTTCTTAATTTTTTTTACCATATCGGAAAAAGAAAGAAATTTATAACCCTTTTTTTTGAGGTCAAATACTTTTCTTTCAAATTCGAAAAAATCTTCCGCAGAAAAATTAACCAGATAAATAAGAAATTTATAACCGGAATTTGCTTTTGTTTCGATATCCCGAAACAACAGAGAAATTTTCTTGTCACTTTTTTCTTCACCCGAAAATTTAATCAGCAATGTATCTTTAAACACAGGCAGCCTATATCTTGAAAATTCATTCAGGATGTCGTTTTCATACCTGTATATTTTTCTCGGATTCTTCAGAATAACTCCGCCCGCCTTATCATATTCGTAGCAGATTGACCTTATTCTCGAACGCCAATCTTTTTCCCTCATATCCGTTCTGAATTCGGCAGTAATATCTTCTTCGTTTCCTATTTCCGCAAATATGACATAATCCCTTTTTGAATCAAGAACAACTGTCTGAAGATCAATTCTTCGGACCATATCGGGAAGAACAACGGAATATTTTTCAGAGTCTTTGAGGATTTTCTCGACATCCTGCATCGGAATATCTTCAAGTTTATCGAGAATAATACAGACATCAGCAGCATCTCTTTTTAATTTATCGTTGTAAATAAAATATATTTCTGCGAGTGTTTTTTTAGAAGAATCTTTAGCATTATATATCTTCATTGTAACGTTAAATGTTTTCGGGTCTTCCGATGAAGTAGAAGAAAATTCAAAAGACGACAAATATTTAGTAATATCAAGATTCACCAGAGAAACAGGAATATCTTTAGGCACGCTTACCTCCTTTATGAACCATAAGGTTTCTTTTGAAGGAGGGAGTTTTTCTTCTTTTACTTTTTGTTTCTTTTTTGTTTGTTTTTCTACCGTTTTGAACTGACCGGGTTCATTTATCCATTCTTTCTTTAAGCCGTATGTAAAAAGTATTGAATCTATCTGACCCGGCAAGATTTTTTTTGCTTCGTCTGCCGTAATCTGTTTAACGGACGGTGTATCTTTTACTTCCTGAAGTATTTTCTCTTCGGGTTTTCTATTAAGATATATAATCAGTAAAATCAATGTCAGCAGGAATAGAATTCCGAGCAGAATAAATCTCGATTTAACCGAATAAAGATTAATCATTTTTTTACTTTTTCAAAAATTTCTTTTGCGTTTTTGATTCTTGGGTACTTAAGAGCTCCGAGAGCATCTTCAACATATTTTTCTTTTCTTGCTCCTACAAGAACGCACCACACTTCCTCTACCGAAATCAGCAGAAGAAGTACCTTTTGCGAAAGACTTAAATCTTTAAACTCGCCGTTTGTTGCTTCGTCAAAAACATCATGAATATATTTATTTCTTTTTACGGATAAACCCGCATAAAAGTTAGTTATTCCGTTAAGAGTTTTAAAAAGTGTTTTAAGATATTTCAGATATGAATTTTTCAAATTATCGTCAAGACTTTTCATTTCGATATAATCCATCAAATAATTTATACCCGGAGAGAAATAGTATTCTATGATATCATTAAAGTTTTCAATAGATCCGAATTTTTTATATTGTTCTTTCAGTAGTTTTCCGAACTTAAAACAGGATTCGAGATTTTCTTTTTCGTCTTCAGGGAACACAAGGTTCGGATGTTTCTCGTTTATTATATCATCTTCCATTAATTCAAGAAGGGTAATATCTTTAACGGTTTCCTCTTCGTTAAATTCTTCATAATGAAAATCGGCAAGGCGAATCAAAGTGCCGCCTGCAATTGAATTTAATGGTCGGTTTACAATAACTTTAATTCCTTTTTCTGCAGCGAAATTAAGGACAGTTTTAGTGTTATTGGATTGGTTTTTATTCAGCAATGCACCGGATTCGATTAGGTTGAACGGAAGCTGAATATATTTGAATCTGCTTTTCGGGGATATAAGTTGCGATATTTCAAAGATTCTTTCAAGCGAGGTAAACGCATAATCTTCAGAATCCGAAGGGAAGGTGTTAGAAGAAATTCCATAAGAGCGGATTTTTCCTTCGTCTGCTTTTTGTTCAAAAAACTCAAATGCTTTTCTTATTCTTGAATAATATTCGTTTTGAGCGACTTCACGGGATATATTTTTCTTAAGGGCATCTTTAAGAAAATACTCGGGATTATGGAGAAGGTAAGCATCTATATATCCGCCTTCCCTGCTCTGGTCAAGACGGAGCAACTGACGGCTTAATTGGTCTTCAAGGAAATCGGGACTTATACAATGCCACAAAGTTTCTTTGAACTCAACAACTTCTTTAAAAGGTTTGCCGATTTCTTTTTGTTTTTTTGCAAACCGAAGGTTTTGTCCCTGCATATAGCCCGTCTTAGTAATCAAAAAAATCTCGTTCCGATTTATTTTTCCGTCAGCGTGATTATTGTTATAATCCAGTATTTCTCCAAGAAGGTTGCCCACAAGAATTTCGCTTCTGCCGTCCGAATAGTTAGACGAAGTATCTATTACCGAAATTCCTGAGGTAAGGGCTTTTTTAAGTGCGTCAGTATGTTCCTGCACTCTATTGTCAATACGATAACATCCGAATCCGATTTTTGAAAAGTTCATTGTTTATGCTAATTAAATAAATTAACTATTAATTTAATTGTATAAAATGATTTAAAACTATCATCTTCGGTTATAATGTGAAACTAAGTGCTCAAAACGGAGTCAGTTATATTTAAAGATTATTTTACATATTTTAATAATTAAAAAGTGCGGAATATTAACTTCAGAAATCCTTATATACCGTTGATTACGGTATCGGTATTATTTCTTTCGGTAATTGCCGTTGCCGCAATTTTTTCATACGAAATAAATGACGGTAATTTTATTTACGCACTTGACGATGCATATATACACACTTCAATAGCAAAAAATTTCTCACAGCACGGAGTATGGGGAGTGACGAAATACGAATTTACAAACTGCTCTTCATCACCTTTATGGACTTTTTTACTGGGTTTAATATATTTTATAACGGGGACAAATCAATACATACCCTTTTTTTTAAATATATTATTTTCTCTATCCGCATTAACAACGGGATATAAAATTCTTGAATTACTCAACACAAAAAATAGGATTATTGTTTTTTCGCTTGCCGCTTTAACTTTTTTTACGCCTTTTACATCTCTCGTATTTACGGGGCTTGAACATTCTATGCAGGTTTTTTTACTCCTGCTAACGGTTTACTTTTTTTCCTTACAGACAATTTTTAAAGATAATGAAAGAAAATATTTTTTATTTTTTCTAATAACGGTGATGTTGATGACGGCGGCAAGGTATGAGTGTCTATTTATTTCTGCAGGATATATAATTGTAATGCTGACAAGAAAAAAATTCGTATATGCATTGATCACTGCGGTCATATCAATAATACCTGCCGTTATTACGGGATTTGTTTCGATTCAAAACGGTTCACAATTTTTTCCATCTTCGATAATAATTAAGGGAAATACGGGAACGGGAGATGTTTTTTCGATGCTGATTGCATTAATAGATTTCGGGAATTACGGCTCTGTTCAGAAACACATTCAATTTATATCATTGCTCAGTCTGTTGACGGCAAATTTAATTTTACTGCGAAAAGACAAAAGTTCAAGAGCAGAAATAGTCAGGTACTTAACAATTGTATTTATTACAGGGGTAATATTACAAGATAGATTTGCAAGTTTCGGTTCGCTTTCAAGATACGGCGCTTTCCTTGCGGCATTAGGGCTGATAGTTCTTGCGGCAGGATATTCAATTATTACTAACGGGGACAAAAAAAGATTTATTTATATTTACAAAGCAGTAGTATTAATTATTCTGATTCCCTTTTATTTTATTTCGGTGAGGGCGGTTAAAAATATTCCCGTGATAACTTCAAATATTTACGGACAGCAGATACAGATGTCAAAATTTATCGGGAAATATTACGTGAATTCCGTTATCGGGTTAAACGACATCGGAGCGGTTAATTTTTTTAATGACATTAAGTGTATAGATTTCTGGGGACTCGCAAATAAAGACGTTCTTAATTTGAGAAAAGAAAATAAATATAATACAGAAGAAATAAGAAACATTGCAGATAACAATAATGTAAGGATTGCTTTGTTGTATGATACTAATGAATGGTTTGGAAAATTCGGGGGGCTTCCTACCGAATGGAAAAAATCGGGAGAATGGACTATTCCCAAAAATCTCGCATGCGGAAGTCCTACTGTCTCGATATATGCCGTTGATACAACAGAGTATTTACGGCTAAAAGAAAACCTGAAAGAATTCTCAAAAGAACTTCCGCAGGAAGTTGAAGTCAGAATTTTTGAGTAAGGATTAAAAATTTCAGATTTCTACATTTACGCCCATATTAAGTTCAAGTGCTTTTTCGTAAACAAGTTTAGCCGTTGCAGCATCCTGAATTGCAAGACCGTTTGACTTGAACAAAGTGATTTGTTTGTCGTCAGTTCTTGCAGGTTTTTTGCCAGAAATAATTTCTCCGAGTTCGGCATAGAAATGTGATTCGGGAACTTCGCCGTTATTAACGGGAATAATAATATCTCCCGCCTCGCTAAAACATGCTTCCTTTGAATCACCGACAAAAAGAGAGCGTTTAATGATTTCCGAATCAAGTTCTCTGGCGTTCGGGGTATGACTACCGATTCCGTTTATATGAGTTCCTTCTCTGACGAGTTTGCCGTCAAAGACTGGAACCGATGAAGACGTAGCCGTGCAGATAACATCCGCTTTGAGAAGTTCATCGGGATTTTTCGATTTGATAATTTCTATACCGAGTTTACTGATCATCTCGCCGCAGAACTTATCCATCGCATCTTCGGAAAGATCATAAACAAATGCTTTTTTAATTTCGGTTACCTCGCAAACCGCCCATAACTGCATTTTCGCCTGAACGCCCGAGCCGAAGATTCCAGCAATTTTATTGGTGTTTTTCTTTGCAAGATATTTTGTGGCTACTCCGCTTGCCGCACCCGTTCTCACGGCGGTAAGGTAACCGCCGTCCATAATACACTTTACGTCTCCCGTTTCAGGATCCTGAAGAAGAACTTTTCCTATTGTCGTCGGGAGGTTATGCTTTGCGGGATTATCCTTATATACAGTAACAACTTTACAAGCAAGAGCACCGGATTCTTTCAGGTATGCAGGCATATAAAGCGAAAGACCGTTTTCGGGTTTAATTACAGTTCTTAGAGGAAGAACTGCTGTTCCGTTTGAAAGTTCGGAAAACGCTTTTTCGACTGCCTCAATACAGTCTTTCATCTGAAGTATCTTGATTAAATCATTTCTGTTAAGAATGAGTGTCATAATTATTTCTCCTAAGTTATAATATTAATATTATAAAAATTATTTTATCATTATCATTTTTTTAACTCCGGTAAAATTTTCCGATACAAGTTTATAGTAATATACACCTGACGGCAGTTTATCACCGATGAAATTAACAGAATAATTTCCGGACGGTTTATATCCTTCAACTAAGGTTATTAATTCTCTTCCGTTTATATCGAAAACGGATAATTTAACTCTGCTATCAGAAGGGATACCGAATCTTATCATAGTTGAAGAATTAAACGGATTAGGATAATTCTGGGACAGAGAAAAACCGCTTGCAATTTCGCCAGAGGGTTTGATAAATACGGGACTGCCTGCATTTACCCATGCCGTATAAATCAATTGCGCAGTAAATTTAGAAGAATTTTTAAAAAGCATTATCGTAAAATTTCCAGCCAACTGCCAGAAATACTGATAGTAAAGTTCTCCGTAACTTCCGGCAAGTGCACGAGAAATACTATCGGCTTTTAGAACCGAGTCGACATAGGGATAATTAGCATAAATAAATCCGAACACAAAGTTATTCAAATCCGAAACATAAGAAACAGGTTCTCCTCCGTAAGTAAAATAAGCAGAATCTCTGTTAATCAACTGTGTTTCGTATCTTGAATGAACACCTGACTGGTTTGTATATTGACCGTCATAGTTACGTGTAATATGAAGGGGATTATGAGCGTCCCCGACATAGTGACCGATATCTGCGGCTTTGAGCATTGCTGCCTGCCAATTTCCCTGCTGGAAATATCTTCTGAGGGAATCAGTCCAAGCAATTATTGCAAAAGGAAGTATTCCGTTATCATATACAAAAGTATATCCGTGAAGATTTATAAGGGAATCAAGTGTCTGAGGTATTCTACCGTTTGCTACGAATTCGGGATATTCATCAATATCGATATAATGTCTCGGTCCTTCGGTTGGGTCGGAACTTTTTCTGTAATCGGCATCAGAGCCGTGCCTCGCAAGCGAATCCTGCCAATGCTGAAGAAAATTTATCTGTGAAGGAAAGGACAGAACAATTTTTCTATTAATTATTCTGTGTCCCGTGCTTCCCCACCCCGAAACAATTAACGCAATAAAAGCAATTATTATAATATATTTTAATTTCATACTATAAAATAAGTTTTTTAATATAAGAGATAAAGACAAGAGATAATATAAAGGTTTCACCACTTAAAATTTTATATTTGTATATATACAATTTATGTATATTGAAAAAAGGTGAATTAAGAAATCATAAATTATGAGAACTAATATTTTATCTTTAATAAAACTTTTCAACTCCGATAAAGCAGAAATAAATAAACCATTATCAAAAATTTTCTCTTTTTTAAAAACATCTGTTGTTCTTTTTTTTACGGTATTTTTTATTCTGTTAATTAATTGTTCCGAAATATTTTCTCAAATTAAAATTAAAAACGGTTTTTATCTCGGACCAATGAGCCACTATTTCCTGAACGAATTGCGAACAGAGGCACATAACAATATGTATAAGGAGTTAAGTTTTAATATTATGCAAAGTTACTGTGCACATCTTGACACTATAGACGCACATTTTGAGAGGATAGGTCAGAAAGACGGAGGCTTTTTTGAAGATAAATCAAATTACGCAAATCAAATTGCACAAATATCCGAACAATGGTATAAATTATCCGAAGGAAATACTTTACTGTTTGAAAGAGAAAAAATACTAAGACCCTGTTACGGACAGAGATATACTTATCAAGCGGAAATGCCGGGGAAATGGAGAAACAGATTTCCCGGTTTCGGTTATGATTCACTTACTTTTATTTCGGGACAAGACGTAAAAGATTCTTCCGAAGGCGAAACGATTATAAGCAGAAGGTGCATCGCAGGCAGGGATTTACCCGGTTACATCGCAAAAGATTTATTGGAGAACTGCAGCCAGACCAATGCATTGAAACGTCCCGACGAGAATCAAAACAGCGCCGGGTGGGAAAGGTTATTTTCGGATCTTAAACAAAAAAAATACGGAATAAGATGGTACATAAAACCAAGAATGAAAGCGGAAAAAAGCGAAATATTTTCTCATCTTAACGATACTCTTGTTAATATAATCGTAAAAAACTTTAAAGGAGAAATAATAGCAAATTACGCTATAAAAGGAATAAATTTTCTTGACGATAATTCAAAATACAACGGAGAATACATAGAAATTTTCCACAACCTTCCGAAAGAATATAAAAACCTGTCCGTTAGTTCGGAAGCATTGGCAGCGGGAAGAACCGAGGGAGAAGCAATAACTTATCAAAGTAAAGTTGATTTTCAGGTGAAATGGACGGGAAAAGCGAGTATCTGGCTTGATTATGTCAGGGTAGATGATTCGTGGGCACATTATCTTTTTACAGACAATTGGAAAGAAGGGAAATCATACGATGAGGAAAACATCTGGCAGTTCAGGAAAAAAATTAAAGAAGAGGTAGATATATTCAATAATGTCAAAGGAACAACTTATTTCTGGGTTGATGAAGTTCAGTTATCTAATCTCGAGTGCATAGGTGAAGTTAACCGTCTTATAAAAGAATATTCGGGAGATAAAATGTCAGTTGTATTTATTACCGATCCTATTGCTTTTATGGAATGGTCGGGGTTAAAAAACAGAGACAGAGCAGACCAAACTCAATGGGACTATTGTATTGACGAAGCAATTAACTGCGGAGCACTAAGTGAAATAATGATTACACAATGGTTTCCGTTTTATTACAATATTGGATATCCTGAAGTGCTTAACGATATACCGACAGGAATTCACATAAGCGAAAAAGTGAAAAAAGCAACTAATTATGAACAATACACATATAGCACAGAGAAAGGTGTTCAGAACATTATTTCATGGCTTGTTCGCCAGCATAAATATTATATTAATAAAGCAAAAGAGAAAAACCTAATCTACGGAGTAATAAATCAGTTAAACAGCGACGAAAACGGGATAACGGGTTCAGGAAAAGGCGACGAATGGGGGCTAAGAGAACCGACAAACGAAGAAATATCAATGATGCTGAATATTTCAATGGCATACGGATCTAAAATAATACTTGAGTTTTCATATACAAGCAAACTTCAAGATGCATCAAAAAAATCTTTCAATACAGGACTTACGGGGATTGAGCCCTTTAACGAAAAAAGGGATTTTAACTATTACGGACAAAGGAAATGGGACTTTATAAAGGAACTCAACCGCAAATTAATGCTTACCGGAAATGTAATGTATCCTGCAGGTCAGCCAAACGAACATCTTTTACATCAGAAGACGCTTACGGTTGACTCCGTAAGATACCCTTGTGAAGATTGCGGAACGGCATCTTTTGACTTTATATATGACATAAAAAGTTCCGCTCCATTTCTCAGGGGAGTTAACAACTGCTCCCCACAACCCGGCAGCAACACTTATTATGATTGCAATAATCAGAGATTCTGGGAACTCGGTTTCTTCAAAGTAAATCCGAGATCTTCTAATTCTTCCGATAAAAGCAAATATCTATATGCCGTAAATAAAAGAACATATCCCGTAAATAACAGAAATGCCTACGGAGATGTAAGAGATTTAAGAATTAAATTCAATCCTTCAGGTCTTTCCGAGTCAAACATCTGGAAAATAAAAGATGCCGTCAGCGGAGAGGTAATTTCCTCTTTCAATAAGACTTCATCCGAATATATATTTGCAGGAAGGTTTCTTCCAGGAGAAGGAAAATTATTGAAGATAAGTCCTGCCGATTAAAAAGTGAATTAACATTTCAAAGCAAATAGCAGAACGAAAATCTAATTCATTAAAGAAAATCGTAATCATAGAAAAAATACGATTAAGTCGGAAAAGAACTCTTACTTCAAGTACACGATTTTTTCGGAAACGGAATAGTTTGCCGATTGCATTTTCAGGAAATAATCACCCGAAGGTAAATTTTTCATATCTATAAGGAGTTCATATACTCCTTTATTTACATAAGCATTAAGTATCTTTTTCACTTCCCTGCCCTGAACGTCATAAAGAACCAACGATATATTTCCTGCACGGGCAACGGAATATTTTACTTTTGTTGCAGAATTAAAAGGATTCGGATAATTATTAAAAATGACAAAATCTTTTATGTTATGATTCTTGCTATTAATTTGTGTAACAGGGTTTTTAAATATTCTGTCATAATTTCTTGCGTAAGCATAAACAGGATGACAAGAGGCATTTGCATCCCAATTAATTGACCAAGTCATCATTCCTCTTAATGAAGGATAAGACGAAACTAATGTATAACGAGCGGGCTTCGGACCTCTTCCGAGCAGATAATTAATGGCGGCTTTTACGGTATCAGGGTGAGTATATCCTCCCCCTGCTGCGGATGAACATGCGGGGAGTCCTACGGCAACCTGATCGGGTCGGAGACCGTAAAAATATCCGCCTGCTGTGTTAAAACCATGAATCACTGCTTCGGTCTGAGAGATGATAAAATCTGCAGTCCCCTGATAATAGATATTCCCGTCAATACCATACATAGATCCGCTGTTATATAACTGAACATGAAGAATATCAATAGAATCCCTTAATGCGTGAATCACAGGCAAATACGCTCCCCACACACTTCCATAAGCCGACATACCCCCCTGGACATAAGCGGTTTCGGGAGCCATAGTGAGAATAAGTTTTCTGTTATATGTATTCCTGAAGTTAATCATTATTTTTTTGATCGCAGAAATAAGATTTTTTATTCTTGCATCTACGGGATTTGCAATCGTTCCTCCGGTTATAAGAACCGAATTACCTTCAAGGTCAATGTCAATTCCGTCAAATCCGTATGTATTTATTATATTCATCATCGAAGAAACGAATATTTCCGTCTGGACAGAATCATTTAATATTACCTGAGCAGTTGCTCCGCCTATTGAGATAATCACCTTGTTTCCTTTCTGTTTCATAGAATCAACTTGCTGAATAAATAACTGCTGAGAAACAACATCGGGCTGGAACGTCATATTGTAAGTCGTTCCGTAAACAGGCAGTGCGAATGCAACCGCTATTACATTATAACTTGTATCAACACGGGTAATGTGAATATAAGGCGCAGAAAAGTCATTCCAGTTATGCCAATAACCTACAAGAGAAGACGAAAAAGATTTAAGGGGGAAACTCATTAATGACAAAAAAAGAATTATTTTAATCAAATTGATGTACTTATTCATAGGAATTATTTCTTGTAAAAAATAACAATATTACGTTTATTAAAATAAATGAAATTTATATAATTAAATAAGTATAACATTAAACTATTTTGAAATCCTCATTTATAATATTTTTCACGGTTGTTTTTACTGTTTACGGACTTGTAAATTTTTACATTTTTATACGAGGCTGGCAGGCACTACAGCAATTCTCATCATTACGTTTATATTATAGTGTCTTGTTTGTTTTTTTTGCTTTTTCGTGGCTTGCAGGAAGAATTATCGAAAATTACAATACTTCAGTGTTTTCAGACGTCCTTATATGGACAGGCTCTTTCTGGCTCGGAGGAATAGTATATTTCTTACTTATAATTTTGCTTTCGGATATAACAAGATTAACCAACCGTTTTTACCGTTTTCTCCCCGAAAATGAAACACCCGCATACCTTAGACTGAAAGCGGTATTTCTTTTTATAGCAATTGCAGCTGTAAGTATAACAGTATTTTTAGGATATCTTAATGCAAGAAGTCCTATAGTCAGAAATATCGAAATAAAATTAAATAAAAAAGCGGGCAGTTTAAAATCTCTTAACATCGCATTGGCTTCGGACATTCATCTCGGGACTATAATAAACAGCGGATGGTTTTCAAATATCGTTGATAGAATAAACGGACTTAATCCCGACATTGTTTTGCTTGCAGGTGATATACTTGACGAGGACGTTAAACCGGTGGTAAGACATAATCTGGGAGAAAAGATAAGTAAAATAAATTCTAAATACGGAACTTACGGAATAACAGGGAATCACGAATATATAGGAGGAGCGGAAGAGGCATGTAAATATCTTGAGGAGCACGGTGTAAAAATGCTAAGGGATACATGTATTCTGATTGACGGCAGTTTTTATCTTGCGGGTAGGGAGGACAGAGACATAAAAAGATTTGCAGGAAAAGACCGAAAGTCATTAAGCGAAATCATCAAAGATATCAATAAAAATCTACCTCTTATTGTGATGAATCATCAGCCCTACAACCTTGACGAAGCCGAAAAAGAAAATGCAGACTTACATTTATCGGGACATACACATCACGGGCAGATGTTTCCGTTTAATTTTATAACCGAAAGAATTTATGAAATCAGCCGAGGATACAGAAAGAGGGGGAACACACACTTTTATGTATCAAACGGAGCAGGAACCTGGGGTCCGCCTGTTCGAACAGGAAACAGACCCGAAATTGTAAATATTAAGTTGATTTTTGCAGAAGATTAATAGGAATAAATAAAAAATCCTTAAATTTATTCCTTTTAAAAAAACGTCAAAAAATAGTATTTCATTGTTATTAACCGTCATTTTTAACAAATTCAAATTTTTAAAATTTTAATTCAAAAAGATTATTTATGGGCAATAATTCATATATTCCAAAGAATTACGAAAATATTCTTGTTTCGGAGATAAATAATGATAAGGGATTAAAAGTAATCTTAATTCAGATAAACAGACCGAAAGCGCTTAATGCACTTAATTCGAAAACACTTAGTGAAATTTCTTATGTTCTTGAGGAAACCGATAAAAACGATGAGGCAGGCTGTTCCATAATAACAGGAAGCGATAAAGCATTTGCTGCGGGTGCCGATATCAAGGAAATGTCGGAAGCATCCGCTATGGATATGTATATAAAAGATCTTTTCGGAACGATGGAAAAAATCCGAACGGTGAAAAAACCATTTATTGCAGCGGTAAGCGGATTTGCTCTGGGGGGAGGATGCGAACTTGCGATGGCATGTGATATAATTATCGCTTCTGAAACCGCAAAATTCGGACAACCGGAAATCAATCTCGGAGTTATACCGGGAATGGGAGGAACTCAAAGACTTACAAAAGCAATCGGGAAGGCAAGGGCAATGGAAATGATACTTACGGGAAAATTATTTAAGGCACAGGAGATGTTTGATGCGGGACTTCTTACAAAGGTTGTTCCGGAAGGAAAGCATATTGAAGAAGCAACCGTTATTGCTCTTGATATAGCGTCAAAGCCAATGCAGGTGATTAAAATTGCAAAAGAATGTATTTTAAAAGCATTTGACACTACTCTTGAAACAGGTATTGAATACGAAAAGAAAAACTTCTTTCTTCTTTTTTCGGGAGAAGACAAAAAGGAAGGGATGAAAGCATTCATTGAAAAAAGGAATGCCGAATGGAAGCATAAATAAGAAAAAATTAAAATAATAAAAGGATTAATTTGAAAACCATATTGAAATTTCTAATACTATTTTTACTGACTGCGGGAATTTCTTACTCACAGAACGGTGACAAAAAGAAAGAGGTAAGCCAGATGCCTACTTCTACAGAAAGAAAAGATGACGAACTTTCGGCGGAAGAAATAATCGAGAGGAATAAAAACGCTCTTGTATCAATCTGGTACTATACCGAAGGATATTACGATTATTACACTTATACCACAAAAGATACTACACTTCTAAGCGGCAGCGGTTTTATATTTGATAATCGAGGATTTGTGGGAACGAATAATCATGTTGTAGACGGATTTGATAGTCTTTTTGTTAAACTAAGCAACGGAATATTTTACAATGCGGAAGTAATATTTACAGACCCTAACAACGATATTGCCATCATAAAAATAATTGCAAGCGAAGGCACAAATTTTCCCGTCGTAAAAATCGGGAATTCGGATAATGTTAAAGTAGGACAGAATGTTTATGCTATCGGAAGTCCGCTTGGCTTTGAATACACAATTTCCGAAGGTATAGTTGCCGCAATAAGGGAAAACGAAAAAGTCAGTTTTAACGATCCTAACACTTACGCAATGGTAGAAAAAGTTTTTGACAAAGTAATTCAGATAACGGCAGCAATTTCACCGGGAAACAGCGGAGGGGCTTTATTCAACGGAAAAGGAGAAGTTATCGGAATCACGACTTATTCATACGGCTTTTACGGAAATCTAAACTTTGCTACGGCAATAAACAGTTTTTTAAGACTGAAAAACTCTATAGACTTTGCTTCAATCGATACAAACGAAGATTTTTTAAAGAAGAAAAAAGAAAATTTGTTTTCGGCAAATCTCAGGCTTGCAGATTCGTATAAAATGAAAGCAATAAACAACTGGTATTATTCGAGAATAGCAGATACAATGAAAACGATTGATTCATTTACGGTTATACAGGATTCAATTAATAAAGCAAATCTTATTAAAGCCGAGCAATATTACTATCAGTGTATAGAAATGAAACCGGATTCCTTCTATGTTTATAGCAGTATGATGGATTTATATGTCAGCACAGATAGATTTTCAAAAGCAGAAGAATTATATAAAACAATAAGAGAGAGATTTGATTCCGACAGTTTGCTAAATACTCTATCATCTTCACTGGCATCTGCATATTCTACTTCAAAAGATTATGATAAAGCAATTATGTTTTACGAAAAGATGTTAAAGACTGATACTTCCGATAACTTTATAAGATATCAAATAGCAAATCTTTATGAATTGAAAAAAGATTACCGTAAGGCGGCAAACAGATATAAATCACTCATTAAAAGAGATCCAGAATACGCTCAGGCGTATATAAGACTCGGGAAAATTTATTACGAAAAAGGCGATTATGAAGAAGCAAAAAAATATCTCAATACGGCACTTGAAAAGTCATTAGAGGCAGACGTATCATACACTCCGTTTTATCTTGATTTGCATTATTATATAGGTCTTATAGCGGTAAAAGAAGGGAAAAAACTTCAGGCAATGATGGCATATTTTGATATGAAGAGCATATACACATACACAAAAGAGGAAAACGAGAAAAAATTAATTCTGTATAAATCCATTAAAAAAATGGAAGATTAACATTAAATTAAGAAAAAATTAATTCCGTCATGATAAAAAAATATGATGTTGTCATTATAGGTGCGGGAGGTGCAGGACTCCGTGCTGCAGTCGAAATACCGAAAGAATATTCCTGTGCGGTTATATCAAAAGTATTTCCTCCCCGTTCTCATACAGGGACGGCACAAGGAGGGGTATGTGCGGCTCTCGGAAATATGGAAGAAGATTCCTGGGAAAACCATGCATTTGATACCGTAAAAGGAAGCGACTATCTCGGCGATCAAGATACAATAGATATAATGTGTCAGGATGCTATCCGAGCGATTATCGAACTTGAGCACATGGGGCTTCCTTTCTCAAGAAACGAGCAAGGAAAGATTGCTCAAAGAAAATTCGGAGGTCATACTAAACCTGCGGATCCTAATGATCCATACGGAAAAAGAATTCCCGTAATGCGTTCATGCTATTCCGCCGACAGAACGGGACACGTAATGCTTCAGACACTTTTTGAAAACTGCATCAAAAATCAGGTTGATTTCTTTTCGGAATACTTTGTAACCGATATAATTTACGAAGACGGAATATGCAAAGGTGTTATCGCTTTTGATATTGCGACGGGCGAAGTAATTACCATTCATGCACGGGCAGTTATGTTTGCAACGGGCGGATACGGAAGGGCATTCAGGATTACATCAAACGCACACGTCGGAACGGGAGACGGAACAGGTATAGTTTACAAGAACGGGCTTCCGCTTGAAGATATGGAATTTTTCCAGTTTCATCCGACAGGACT
>FVAA010468635.1_pt1 | contig 18870 bp, 15 predicted proteins | sample 1504571 | NCBI WGS metagenome assembly FVAA01 (sample SAMEA4475357, study PRJEB15587) | soil metagenome | biome: Soil; feature: Field | place: India | collected 2015-03-11 | depth 0 m
TTTTTTTTGTATGCCTCGACGCCGGGCTGGTCAAACGGATTAACTCCGAGCATATAACCGCTTAAAGCACAGGCAAATTCAAAAAAGTATATAAGCGAGCCGATTGTATATTCATCAATTAATTTTGTCTTTATTTCCATAACGGGAACACCGCCGTCTTTATGTGCCATAACCGTTCCTTCGGAGGCTTTCAAATTAACATAAGACAGGGATTTTCCCGACAAATAATTCATTCCGTCAAGATTCTCCTTATCTTCGGGAATCAATAACTTTCTTCTGCTCTCTTCGGTGTTTATTACGGTTTCAAATATATTCCTTTGTCCCTCTTGAATCCATTGTCCCATAGAGTGAAGGTCTGTCGTAAATACAGCCCCCGAAGGAAAAATACCCTTTCCTTCCTTTCCTTCGCTTTCACCGAATAGTTGTTTCCACCACTCAATAAAATAATATAATGAAGGATTAAATGTTGATAGAATTTCTGTAGTCTTTCCCTTCCTGTATAAAAGATTTCTTGTCAAGGCATACAGAATTGCGGGATTATCTATAGAATTACTGCTTAGCAAATCCTCCTCCGTTTCTCTTGCTCCCTGAATTATTTTTCTTATATCAATTCCCGCCGTTGAAATCGGTAGCAATCCTACAGGGGTCAGAACAGAAAATCTTCCTCCTACATCATCCGGAATAATAAAAGTCTTATATCCTTCTGATGTAGCAAGTTTTCGAAGAGCACCTTTTTCCCGATCGGTTATTGCGATGATTCTTTTAGAAGCAACTTCTTTACCGTATTTCTTTTCTATATGCTCTTTTATTAATCTGAATGCTATTGCGGGTTCGGTTGTTGTACCCGATTTTGATATTATAATTACGGAATATTTATTTGAATCAAGTATATCTAATAAATCTCTGTGATAATCTTCGCTTATATTCTGCCCTGAAAATAAAACAGAAGGAAACCTCTCTCTTCTTTTTAATAAAAATTTAAAACTATGATTTAATGCTTCTGTAACTGCTCTTGCCCCGAGATAAGAACCTCCAATACCTATTACTACAATTATTTTAGATTTTCTTCTCAGGTAATGTGCGGTTTCTTCAATTGCGGTAATTTCATCGTTATTTATTTTTGAGGGTAAATCAAGCCAGCCGAGAAAATCGTTGCCCTTTCCTTTTTTAGTTGTTAAATCAGCAAATGCGGATTTAATCTCATTTTCAGCGGATTTTATTTCCTCCTGTGAAATGAAATTTCCCGAATTAGATATATCAAGTGAAAAATATTTAGAGATTATTTTCATAAAAAATTTTTTTATTAAGATTAAAGAATTTTAAACAATAAAAAATTCAAAAGTATTATTTTGTTTTAACATCTAATTATATGTGTAATAGTTATGAATTAATATTGATTTTAAAAAGATTAAATTATCAATATGATTAAAAAAATTACTATCGCTGTTTTTGTGTTTTTTCTTTTTATTAATACTGTTTTTTCTCAAAGTTTGAGATACGTCAGCCCACTGCCGAATTCCTCCTATAATATGGAAAAAACATCTCTTATATTCGGATTCTCCGATAAAAAATCCGCAAAACGGGCAAAAATTATCGTAAAAGGTTCCTTGAGCGGGTATCATTCGGGACGAACTTTTTTTGCCGATCACGGCAGGAAGATAATATTTCACCCCGATGTTCCTTTTAGTCTTGGCGAAACGGTAAAGGTTAAAGGATATCACGGTAAGGATACTATGTCATTTTATATAAGAAAAAATGCGGTTGCAGGCGGACCGAAATTAGTTTCACAAAGATTAAGCGACGAACTTAATAATAACAATAATAGCAATATATCAGGTAATTATTCTTTTCATTCTTTGGATACGATACCGGAATTTACGATTTACAAATACGGAGAAACTTCCGCCGGGTATCTGTTTTTAATAAATAATGCAATCATTACAAATGATGCCTCTTTTCTTCTAATTTTGAATGATAACGGAACCCCCTTTTTTTACAGAAAACTGAAATACAGAGGTTTTGATTTTAAGAAGCAAAATAACTATTACATATACTGGGATGAGCAATATTATCAATACAGAGCGCTCGATAGTACAGGTGCTACGGTTGACAGTTTTTATACGGGAAACGGATACACTACTGATTTTCATGAATGCATACTGGATGAAGACAATAGTGCTTGGTTGATAAGTTACGATAATCAATATGTGGATATGAGTCAAATTGTTCCGAACGGAAATCCTAACGCAATAGTTACGGGAATAATAATTCAAAAGATAGACGAAAATAAAAATGTAGTTTTTCAATGGAGAAGTTGGGACCATTTTAATATAACGGATGCAACCCACGAAGATCTAACGGCTTTTAATATAGATTATGTTCACACAAACTCTATAGAATTAGATAAAGATCATAATATTATTATTTCTTCGAGACATATGGATGAGATTACAAAAATTAATTCAGAAACGGGCGAAATTATGTGGCGATTCGGAGGATTAAACAATCAGTTTACTTTTTATAATGACTCTCTTGGTTTTTCGCATCAGCATGCCGCCAGAGTTCTTCCGAACGGAAATCTACTATTGTATGATAACGGAAATTTTCACCCTGTTCCTTTTTCAAGAGCAATTGAATACGATATGGATTATAATAATATGAAAGCCGTAAAAGTCTGGGAATACAGTAGGACTCCCTCAATCTTTGCTTTTGCAATGGGAAATGCGCAAAGACTTCCTAACGGCAATACACTTATCGGATGGGGCTCAAGTGCCGTTACGTTATCGGAAGTAAATCCTTCGGGAGAACTTGTTTATGATTTATCTTTGCCTCAATACAACTGGTCCTACCGTGCATTCAGATTCGAAATCAACTCAACAATTACGAACTATAATCCCGTCGGAAACAACTCTATTACCAAATATTCTTTAGAGCAAAATTATCCCAATCCGTTTAATTCTTCTACCATAATATCTTACAGCATTCCCTTGAGCGGATTTGTTAAAATTAAAATATTTGATATAACGGGTAGAGTTGTATCAGAACCGGTGAAAGAATATAAGAACGCGGGTAATTACAGTTTTTCGTTTGATGCAGGTATGCTTTCGGCAGGAATATATTTTTACAGATTAGAAACAGAAAAGTATTCGGAAGCGAAGAAAATGATTATTACTAAATAAAAATTAATTTAAAACCTCGTAAATATACTGTTTTTCTTTTTCGGCTTTTTTGGGTGTTTTATAAACATGCTCAATGCTTACGTTTCCGTTATGCTCTACAATAATAAACGAAGATGGGAGGTCAGTCCAGCATCCCGTGTTGTAATATTTAATTCCCTTTTCTTCAAAGTTTAAATATAATGCCTGATGCGTATGTCCGCAGATAACATAATCTGCGTTTTTTCTCCTGCCGTATTCTACTGCCGAATTGGCAATTTTGGTGGATAATCTTAGCCAGCCTTTACTCTTACCCTTAATCCATCTTGCAATCGTTTGATTTTCCCTTCCTATTTTCTGTATTAAATCGTAAAAAAACGAAGCAATTGCGCTTATTACAACATTTTCGTTCAGAAATCTATCAAACTGGTGACCGTGTATTGCTAAATATTTCTTACCTTTTATTGTCCACTTGTATTCTTTATAAATCCTTATACCGAGAAAATGCGATGTAATCATTGATAATCCTTCGTCGTGATTGCCTTCAACCCAGATTACTTCTATATTGTTTTTTGGGTTTGATAATTTTCTGACGAAGGACAATAGATCCCAGTGTTTCTTTTTGAGTCTTTTGAAATTTAAACTGTCGAATATATCTCCGAGTAGAATTAATCTTTTAAATCTGTATTTTTTTAGTGTTTCGATTACGGATTCTGCTCTGCATACATCCGAACCGAGATGGATATCCGATAGGATAATTGTGTTTATTTCTTTATGGTTATTAAATAATTCGTCTATGAAATTCATATTCTATACAAAATTAGATTTGATATTTTAAGACCTTATTAATTTTAAGTTAAAAATTGTTTAAGAATTGTAGTTAATTTTTTTCTTAATAAAACAAATATTACAATGTAAAAATCTAAAAAATTCATTTGCCTTTAAGGTTTTTCAGTTTATTTTTATTATAATAATGTATAACTTTTTTTATGAATAAACATCTACTTGATTATAATCTCAAAGTGAGATTACCTGTTATAGCATTTGTTATAATAGTAGTATTTGCGATAACATATTATGCATCCTATGCGGAAAGAAATAGTATTGGTTATGCACCGGAACAACCGATAAAATTTTCGCACAAATTACACGCAGGAGGGATGCAAATTGACTGCAAATACTGCCACATCGGAGTTGATAAATCAAGAGCCGCAATGGTTCCTTCGGTGGATATATGTATGAACTGTCATTCTCTTGCAAGGACAGACCGACCCGAAATTCAGAAACTTGCCGATTATTTTGTTAACTCTAAACCCTTGCTGTGGAAGCGGGTTCACAAGGTTCCCGAGTTTGTTTATTTTAATCATAGTGCGCACGTCAACAAAGGTATTGATTGTATTAATTGTCACGGTGATTTAAAACAAATGGAAGTTGCGGGACAGGTTAACTCTTTTACAATGGGTGCCTGCCTGACTTGCCACAGAAATCCCGAAAAGCGTATAGTAAATTATGCGGAAATAAAGAATAATATAAAAAAGGGACCGGAAAATTGTGCGGCATGCCACAGATGATTTACAAAAAATTTTTGAAACCTAAGTCAAATTTTAAATTTAAATTATGAGTTCATTTTTACAGGGAAACAAAATTAAAAGAAAAAATTTTCTCATCCTTGCGGGTTCTTTTACGGCAGGAGCATATCTAATCTCAAAAATTCCATTCGGTATTTTCGCAAAAAAGAAAAATCAGGGAAAAAATAACAACGGAATTAGCATTAAACTGAATCCGGAATCGGTAAAAAGAATTTCATAATTTGTTAATTATAAATTTTATCTTAATACGAATTTCAAAAAACGAACATCGTTTCCTATATGAATAATAACGATAATCAAAAAGATATAAACTACTGGAGAGGGTTTGGTGAATTAAACGGCAACCCCGAGTTTCGAAAAGCAAAAGAAAACGAGTTTTCTGATTCTTCAGACTTGGGTGACGGTGATGATTCTCTCATAAATAAGTCGGGCTCTGTAACAAGGCGAAAATTCCTTGCGCTTCTTGCTTCTTCAGCCGCTCTTGCCGCGGTCTCTTGTTCTGATTACAGAGATAAAGGAGCCATTGTTCCTTATAATAAAAAGCCCGAAGAAATAATCCCGGGAATACCGAATTTTTATTCCTCTACCTGTACTGCATGCCCCGAAATGTGCGGTATTCTAATAAAGACAAGAGAAGGAAGACCCGTAAAAGTTGACGGGAATCCCGACCACCCCGTAAACAAAGGAAAAATTTGTGCTACTGGTCAGGCTAATATTCTAAATCTTTATGATCCTAACAGAATTAAAGAGCCGATGTTCAGAGTCAGTGCGGATTATTTTGTTCCCGTCAGTTGGAACGACTCGGATACAAAGATAATTGAACAACTAAAAAAGTGTGTCAACGAAGGAAAAGAAATTGCCGTTTTAACTCATACAATCTCTTCTCCGTCTCAGAAAAAACTGTTTGAAGATTTTACAAAAGCATTTCCGACAACTAAGATTTATTCTTATGAATTAATAAATAATTCGTATAAAAAATCAGCATTTAAAAAATGCTATGGTAGAGATGACCTACCATCGATAAAATTTGATGAAGCTAAAGTGATTTTAGCCTTCGAATCGGATTTTCTCGGTTCGGAAGGTTCAAAGGTTGAATCTATAAGATTGTATTCTGCGTCTAAAGATGTTTTTAATAAAAACGATATAAGCAGGTTTTATGCGGTTGAAGGGAATGCATCCGTAACAGGATTTAATGCAGATTATCGTATCAGACTCAGAACAGATGCAATCGAAGAGTTTATTCTCTCTATTCTTAACGAACTTCTTATAAAAGAAAGAATTTCTTCTTTTTCCGGTAACTCAACTTTAACAGGAATTTTAAAGAATTTCGATCTTGAAAATTTCACCAAGAAACACAATTTAAATAAAGAATCGGTTAATCTCCTCATTTCCGATTTAAAGAACAATCAGGGAAAATCTGTTGCGGTTGCGGGATACCAACTATCGGAAAGCACGCATATTGCCGTTAATCTCCTTAATGAAGTTGTCGGAGGCGTGAATCTTTACACAAAGGAAACTAAATCCGATTTACCTTTAAGCACCAAACAGGAAATTGAATCGTTAATATCTAAAATGAATTCGGGAAACGTCGGTGCTGTAATTCATTTTGATACAAACCCCGTTTATCATTTCTCCCCTGATTATAAATATGAGGAAGCCTTAAAAAAAGCAGGTTTAGCAATATCATTAACCGAAGCAGTTAATGAAACCTCTTCACAATGTCAGTATACACTTGCAATTAATCATAACTTTGAAAGTTGGGGGGATTTTAAACCGAGAACGGGACTTAATTCTCTGCAGCAACCGGTAATCGCTCCTTTGTATAACACACGCCAGAAAGAAGGAGTTTTACTTAACTGGATTAAGGAAAATAAAGAACCCTATTCCGAAAATCTTTATATGAACTATATCAAGGAATACTGGGAAAAAAATATTTACTCTCCTTCTCAGGGAAAGAATTTTAAGGAATTCTGGTATAAATCATTGCATGACGGAGTTGCTATTACTCAGGAAAAAACATCTGATTTTAACTTTAAAACAGAGGCATTTACTGCCGTAGGAAATTTCGGATCTTCGGGAAAAGATTTTACTCTCTTGCTAACTGCGGCACCTTACATAGGGGATGGGAGATTTGCAGGCAACGGCTGGCTTCAGGAAATACCTAATCCCGTATCGAAAGTCGTTTGGGATAATTATGCCGCTATTTCCGTAAAAGATGCGGAATCGCTCGGTGTAAAATCTGGAGATATTATTGATATAAACACGGGCAAGCATAGTTTAAGCATTCCTGCTTTTGTTCAGCCAGGTATGGCAGAAGGGACAATTGCCGTTCAACTCGGTTATGGCAGAAAAAATGCAGGTCCGATAGGAAATGATTCGGGTTACAATTCAATAGAACTTATATCAAAATCCCCGTCTATAACTGAATGGCTTATAACGGATGTTAAAGTCGCAAAAGGAAACGGTAAAGCGGAAATTGTCTCTACGCAGGAGCATTATCCGATTGATGAAGATAGATATAATGATATACATTTAAAGAGGGAAATTATTCAGGAGGGAACGTTTGAAGAGTATAAGAAAAATCCTAAGTTTCTAAAAGAAGAAAAACCTCCCGTAAAACTTTTCAATATAGTTCCGTCTTATGAATTTAACGGACCCGTTAAATGGGCAATGTCGATAGACCTTAATAAGTGTACAGGGTGCAATTACTGTGTGGCTGCCTGTAATGTTGAAAATAATATTCCCGTCGTAGGAAAAGATCAGGTATCTAAAAACAGGGAAATGATGTGGATAAGAATTGACAGGTATTATTCGGGACATTCCGTTGATCCGAGAATGAGTTTTCAGCCGATGTTGTGTCAGCACTGTGATAATGCACCGTGTGAAAACGTCTGCCCCGTTGCCGCAACCAACCACAGCGAGGAAGGTCTTAATCAGATGGCATATAACAGATGTGTAGGGACAAGATACTGTTCTAATAACTGTCCGTATAAAGTTAGAAGATTTAATTATTATAATTTCAGGGATCATTTATCGGGCGGTTATTATAAACAGGATTCTTTAAGTCTGATGCACAATCCCGAAGTTACAGTAAGATCAAGAGGGGTAATGGAAAAATGTACTTTCTGCGTTCAGAGAATTATGGACGAAAAGCAGAAAGCAACACAGGAAAACAGAGAAATAATAGGCGAAAATGTTAAAACCGCCTGCCAAGAAGCCTGTCCCGCAGATGCAATTCATTTCGGGAATTCAAACAAAAAAGATTCTGAAATAAATAAATATCGAGAGCACGAACTTGGTTATCACGTTCTTGAAGAAATAAACGTGAGACCAAACGTTACTTATATAGCAAAATTAAGAAATGTAATTAATAATAATAAACCGGAGAAAAAGCATAGTGAGCACAATTGATTATACTCAGGAACTTCCGAGCGTTGAAGGCAAACCGCTTGCATCTCAGATTGATGAAGTAGTATCAAAACCTCTTGATACTAAACCCGGAAAAGTATGGAAATTACTTATTACGGTTACTACCGCAATGATACTTTTCGGGACTTATTGTCTTGCAATAACTTTTTACGAGGGTATCGGTGTTTGGGGAAATAATCAGCCGGTAGGCTGGGGGTTTGATATAGTTAACTTTGTCTTCTGGGTAGGAATCGGACATGCAGGAACACTTATTTCGGCAATTTTATTTCTCTTGAGGCAGAGATGGCGAACGGGTATTGCAAGATTTGCGGAAGCAATGACGATTTTTGCCGTTATGTGTGCGGGTCTGTTTCCTGCAATTCACACAGGAAGGGCTTGGCTGGACGGATATTTATTTCCTTATCCTAACGCAAATCATATCTGGGTGAATTTTACTTCGCCGTTGCTTTGGGATGTCTTTGCCGTATCTACTTATTTTACTGTTTCGCTCGTTTTCTGGTATATAGGACTTATTCCGGATTTTGCAACGCTGAGGGATAGAACCAACAATAAAGTTAAAAAATTTGTCTATTCAACTTTTAGTTTAGGATGGAGACACAGCTCAAGACACTGGCAGCATTACGAAAAAGCATATATGATTCTTGCGGGTTTTGCTACGCCTCTTGTTCTTTCTGTTCACACAATAGTAAGTTTTGATTTTGCCGTATCGGTTATTCCCGGTTGGCATACTACTATTTTCCCGCCTTATTTTGTTGCGGGTGCGGTATTCTCCGGATTTGCAATGGTTCAAAATGTTTTGATTTTTGTCAGACAGGCATTTAATCTAAAACATATAATTACTATTAATCACCTTGAAAAGATGAATCAGGTCATGTTGCTTGTCGGAACGATGGTCGGATACGCTTATGCAATGGAATTCTTTATTGCATGGTATAGCGGAAATCAGTTTGAAACATTTACGTTTATAAATAGAGCACTTGGTCCTTATGCATGGGCTTATTGGACAATGGTTTCCTGTAATGTAATATTCCCGCAACTTTTCTGGTTTAAGAAAATCAGGACATCAATACCGATTATGTTTATTCTCGGTATAATCGTGAATATCGGAATGTGGTTTGAAAGATTTGTTATAATTGTTACTTCTCTTTCAAGAGATTTTCTTCCTTCCAGTTGGGGAATGTATACTCCCACAATGTATGACATTGGAATTTTAATCTTTTCGTTCGGGTTGTTTTTTACACTTGTTTTATTGTTTGTAAGAACGCTGCCTGCGGTTTCAATTGCGGAAGTTAAAGCCGTTATTGAAGGAGCGCAGCCGACACACAAACACTCTGACGGAGGACATTCATAATGGATAATAAAAAAATATTTTCGGTTGCCGCTTTATTCGATACTCCTGATGATATTATAAGAGCCTCTGAAGAAACTGTCAAAAAAGGATTTAAGAGTTTTGATGTAAATACTCCTTATCCCGTTCATGGTTTTGAAAAAGCAATGAATATGAAACCGTCAATGCTCGGTTTTATAACCCTCTTTATCGGTGTATCGGGTGCGGCTTTTGCATTGCTCTTTATGAGCTGGGTAACTCTTATTGATTATCCTTTAATTGTCGGGGGAAAACCTTTTTTCGCTTGGCCTGCTTTTATTCCCGTTACTTTTGAAGTTACGGTATTATCGGCTTCGGTCGGAACTGTGGCGGTAATGATTGCTTTATTGTTTCGTCTTCCCGCAAACAGTCATCCGCTTCACGATACTAACTATATGAAAAAAGTATCTTCCGATAAATTTGGGCTTAATATTGCCGCTATTGATAAACTTTTTGATGAACAAAAAGTAAAAGATTTTCTATCCTCAATAGGCGGGAAAGAAATAGAGGTGATTTATGAACCCGAAAAACCTTTAATTAAAGTCTTTGATCCGAAGTTTATAGGAACATTGATTTTAGTTGCCGTAGCTACCGCAGGGATTACATATTTTCTTCTTAACAAATTACTCTTTATGCCTCCTTTTACTTGGATGGCAGAACAGGAAAAATTAAGCCCGCAGTCTCAGAGCGTTATGTTTCAGGACGGTTACGGAATGAGAAATCCCGTCGAAGGAACTGTTGCAAGAAATTTTATGCCTTACGAATTTAAAGGTATGCCGGATTCTGCGGTAAAAAATTCTCTTAATCCGTTACCTTTTACTAAAGAAAATATCTTAAGGGGTAAAGCAAAATTTGATACTTATTGCAGTCCGTGTCACGGATATTACGGGAAAGGCGATAGCCGCTTAAACAATCAGTTTCCGAATCCGCCGTCATTGCACAGCGATAAAGTTAGAAATTGGTCTGATGCAAATATTTACCACGTGATAACTAACGGACAAAACTCTATGTCTTCATATGCTAAACAGGTTCAGCGGGAAGATAGGTGGTCGATTGTTCATTATATTAGAGTTTTACAAAGAGCAATGAATGCTAAAGACAGCGATCTGGAATGATTGATTTAGATGAATTAATAATTATCCGGATTATTTCGGATATGTGATTTTTTACTTACAAGTTTAATTTTGAACTATTAAAAAATGGAATATCAGAAAAAAGAATTTTCGCCGGTTGTTCAAAAAACAGGAATTATTTTAACGTTAGCAGGGCTTGCGGTTATAATATTATCATATATTGTAAATCCCGAAAGATCTGCATTCAATAACATAATAGGGCTTACTTTCTTCGGAAGCATAGTAATAGGTTCGCTTGTGCTCGTAGCTCTGGAATACTTATCCGGTGCCGTATGGAGCGTTCTCCTAAGAAGGGTAAGTGAGTTTCTTGCTTCGGCTTTGCCGATTATGATAATTATCGCTATTCCTGTTTTGTTTAATATGCATGGTGTGTTTCACTGGACTCACACGGAACATGCCGACGAAATTCTTAAAGCAAAATCTCCTTATCTGAATATTCCCTTCTTTTTAGTCAGGTTCTTTGCTGTTATGGTTTTGTTATATCTGTTTTATTGGTTATTTATAAGGAATTCAAGAAAACAGGATGTAACCTCCGACCAAAAACTTACAAAATTAAACGTTATTATCTCCGCTTTATTTATGCCTGTTGCTGCGGTAGGTTTAACTGTTTTATCGGTTGATTGGATAATGAGTCTTGAACCTCATTGGTTTTCTACAATATTCGGTATTTATTACATTAGCGGAACTTTGCTTGCGGGACTTGCCGCAACTACTTTTGCAGGTGTGAGCCTCGGCGAAAAAGGCTATATACCTGGAATTATTAGAGATCATTATTATTCACTCGGAGCTTTGATGTTCGGTATTACAAATTTCTGGGCTTATATAGCTTTTAGCCAGTTTCTGCTTATTTGGTATGCAAATATTCCCGAGGAAACATTTTGGTTTGTTCAGAGATGGCAGGGCGGATGGGCAGTAATATCCGTAATATTAATAATTATCAAATTTGCAGTTCCTTATGCGGGATTACTTTCTCAACCCTCAAAATCAGATCCAAAGAGACTAAAAATAATGTCGGTAATAATTTTATTTGCACACTTTTTTGATCTGTATTGGCTTGTTATGCCGACATACAGTAAAACAATTACTTTGAGTTGGTATGAATTAGGATTTCCGCTTTTTGTAATAGGTATTTTAATATTGGTTTTTAATATTAATGCGAAGAAAAATAATTTGATTCCTGTCGGGGATCCAAAATTAAAAAGGGCTCTCGATTTTCATTTATAAAGATTTTAAAATTATAATTTTATGATAGGTCAAAATGATAATATAAACCTGAGAGTAATTGATAAAAAGAAAGTATTACTCGGTTTCTTTGGATTGTTTTATGTTGCGGTTATTGTAATGGTTGTTATACTCGGATGGGTTTATCTTAATAACCTGGAATCGTTCAGTAAAAACGAACTTATTCCTGTTACGATTAATGATACTGCTTCCACGATTCCGGATTTGCCTGTGGTAAAAGGTTCTATAACTCCCCCTGTGGATGTGGCAAAAGAAGTAATTTCCTCACCGGAGAAAATTACAAAAGGTAAAACTCTTTTTGAAACCCAGTGTTCAAGTTGTCACGGTGCGGAAGGCAAGGGAGACGGACCTGCAGGAAAGACTTTAAATCCGCCACCGAGAAATTTCCATCAGTTGACGGGTTGGACTAACGGACCCGAATTTCCTAAAATGTATAAAACTCTGCAGGAAGGTATTACGGCAAGAGGAATGGCGTCATACAGCAATCTTTCTCCCGAAGAGAGGATTGATTTGATTTTGTATATAAGAACCTTTTCTCAATATCCGTCAATTACACCCGCAGAGATAAAAGAAGTAGATAATGCATATAGTCTATCAAAAGGAGTAAAACAACCTAATCAAATTCCTGTTTCCAAAGCGATGGAGATTATGTTAAAGGAAAATTCTGAAGCAAAAAAATGAAATTGAAGATTGTTTATTACATACTTTTTCTTTTATTACCCGCCATCGGATTAGCGGTTGATCAGCCGAAACCGCAGGTCGGAATTGAAGAGAAACTCGGTCAGTATATCCCGCAAGATATAACCGTTATAGATGAATACGGAAAACCTATTAAACTTTTTGAAATTGCCGGGAAAAAACCTTTTGTCCTGACTATGGTTTATTACAGATGTCCCGGTATATGTACTCCTCTTTTAAACGGTCTAACAAAAGTAGTTGATAAATCAGACCTGATACCGGGAAAAGATTATATGCTAATCACTGTAAGTTTTGATCCGAGAGAGGATTATTCTGTCGCTTCCGAAAAAAAGAAAAACTATTTCTCCCAACTAAAGAATAAAAAACTTGATAATCAGGATTGGAGATTCTGCACAGCCGATTCTGCTACGGTAGCAAGATTAACGGACGCTATCGGATTCAGGTATATTCAGGAAGGAAACGATTTCGTCCATTCGGCGGTTTTAAATGTTGTATCTCCCGACGGGAAAATTTCGAGATATCTCTATGGGACCGAATTTCTTCCGCTTGATTTTAAGCTTGCTCTTATAGAGGCATCCGAAGGTAAAACAGGGACAACAATATCAAAAGTGGTTAGTTTATGTTATAGTTATGATCCCGAGGGAAAAAGATATGTTCTTGATATAACCAGAATTGCGGGGGGAGGTATTCTTCTGCTTCTGGCGGTTTTTGTTATGATACTTGTTATTAAGAAAAAAAAGAAATAATTAATGGATAATATATCGTATTTAGATTACAAAGGAAAACATACCGGTCTTGCCGGTTGGCTTCTCTCTACAGATCATAAGAGAATAGGAATATTATATCTTTTTTCTCTTATAGTATTCTTTCTTACGGCTGTTACATTCGGATTATTGATGAGACTGGAAATGCTCTCTGTCGGACAGACAATAATGAAACCCGAAATGTATAATGCTCTTTTTACGCTACACGGTGTTATAATGATTTTCTTATTTATTATACCGGGAATACCTGCAGTTTTCGGGAATTTCTTTCTCCCGATTATGCTCGGAGCAAAAGATGTTGCTTTCCCGAGGTTAAATCTTATGTCTTGGTATTTCTACATTGTCGGAGCATTGCTTGTTCTTGCTTCTCTCTTTGTCGGGGGAGGACCTATAGATACGGGCTGGACTTTCTATGTGCCTTATTCTCTCAGAACTCAGGCAAATGTTTCTCTGGCAGTTTTTGCGGCTTTTGTTCTCGGATTTTCTTCAATTTTAACCGGGCTGAATTTTATTGTTACTATCCATAGACTAAGGGCACCGGGTATGACTTGGTTCAAGATGCCTCTTTTTGCATGGGGGCTTTATTCTACATCGTGGATTCAGGTTCTTGCGACCCCTATTCTCGGCATCACGCTTATCCTCATAATAATGGAAAGAGTGTTCGGTGTAGGGATCTTTGATCCTGCGCTCGGAGGTGACCCTCTTCTTTATCAACACATGTTCTGGATATATTCGCATCCCGCTGTTTATATAATGATTCTACCAGCAATGGGTCTTGTTTCCGAAATTCTACCTACTTTTACTAAAAAAGATATTTTTGGTTACGGACCGATTGCGATGTCGAGTCTTGCAATTGCATTTGTCGGATATCTTGTATGGGGACATCATATGTTCTCAAGCGGAATAAGCGATACATCAAGAGCAATTTTTTCTTTTCTTACTTTTATCGTTGCAATTCCCACGGGCGTGAAAGTATTCAATTGGATTGCGACTATGTATAAAGCGTCTATCGAACTAAGAACGCCGTTTATTTTTGTGGTTGCGTTTATAATTATATTTTCAATAGGCGGTCTGACGGGACTTGTTCTCGGAACGCTTAATACGGATATACATCTTACGGATACATATTTTGTTGTGGCTCATTTCCATTATGTTATGTTCGGAGGTATGGGATTGCTATTTTTTGCGGCACTCCATTACTGGTTCCCTAAAATGTTCGGTAAAATGTATAATGAACGTATTGCAAAAACCGGTACTTTGATTTTTGTTGTGGGATTTAATATCCTTTATTTTCCTATGTTTATAATGGGTTATCTTGGTATGCCGAGAAGATATTATGATTATTTACCCGAATACCAGATTTATCATCAAATTTCTACCGTAGGTTCGTGGATTCTTGTTCTCGGAATTCTTATAATGATTTTCAATCTTCTGAAAGCTCTGAAAAACGGAGAAAAAGCCCCTATGGATCCGTGGGGCGGAACTACGCTTGAATGGAAAGTTCCTTCACCTCCTCCGCTTGAGAATTTTGACGAGATACCGGTAATAGAACACGGACCTTATTATAGGGAAAATTTATTAAAAGACTCGTAAATAATTTTATTCGGATTAAAAAAATTTATATATATATGAATCAGGAATTAACGGCAGAGAGCAAACCTCATTCTCACGTTCATAGAGACGATGAGGGTTCAAAAATGGGTATGTGGCTCTTTTTGTTTACCGAACTTCTGTTATTCGGAGGTATGTTTATATTGTATGCATCCTATCGCTATGTGTACACGGATAATTTTAAAGTGGCAGCAATGAGACTTGATGTTTTGGTTGGTTCGGTAAATACAATTTTACTGCTGACCAGCAGTCTTACTGTTGTCCTTGCAATTACTGCGCTTCAAAGACGACAGAAACTTTTCAGTATGTATATGCTCGGCTTTACGATTGTTGCAGGAGGAGCTTTTCTTGTTAATAAATACTTTGAATGGAGTGCAAAAATCCACCACGGGATTTATCCCAAAGGTCCGGAAATGGCAAACCTTTCCGACGGAGAAGTTGTTTTTTACGGTTTATATTATGTTATGACGGGACTTCACGCTTTGCACGTGCTTGTCGGACTGATTTTTCTTGCAGTAATGCTTTATTTTGTTATGAAAGAGAAACAGACTTATGATAATCATCAGCGACTTGAAAATGCAGGTTTATACTGGCATCTCGTTGATATAATCTGGATATTCCTTTTTCCTTTATTTTATCTGATTCATTGATAATATAGTATTAATTATAATATGAATAATAATTCAAACGTTCATTCGGCACCCGGTTACGGTATATATATTTTGATATGGGCAGGTCTTGTAGGGCTAACTACGATTACGGTCGCTCTTGCGGGGATTAATCTTTACGGCATTACTTTAATAACTGCAATCGGTATAGCGATAATTAAATCGCTTCTTGTAACAAATTATTTTATGCACGTAAGAACTGATTCTACGGTCTTTAGAGTTTTTATCTTTTTATGTCTTGCAATATTTATTGTTGTAATTGTCCTGACGTTTTTTGATTTAACGTATAGATTTCCTTTGAAGTAATTCGGAAATAAAAAACTTAATAAATTTATAAATGAACCCTGATATTGTTAAACATACTGACACTACTTTCTGGCTGATTTTCGGAATATCGGTTTTTTTTCTGCTTATAATAACTGTTGCAATGTTTTACTTTATTTTTAAATACAGCAGGAAAAAAAATCCCGTTGCAAGCGATATTACCGGCAATACTACCCTTGAAATTTTATGGACGGTTATTCCGACTTTACTTGTGCTTGTTATGTTTTTCTACGGATATACAGGATTTAAAATGATTAGAAATGCTCCCGAAAATTCATTGCTTGTTAAAGTGGTCGGCAGAATGTGGGCTTGGAGTTATGAATATGAAAACGGAGCTAAATCGGATACTCTCTATGTCCCTACCGGCAAACCGGTAAAACTTGAATTGACTTCGACCGACGTAAATCATAGTTTTTATATTCCTGCTTTCAGGATTAAAGAAGACGCTGTTCCCGGTAGAAAAAATTATATGTGGTTTGAACCTAAAGAAGACGGGACTTATCAGGTTGAATGTGCGGAATACTGCGGACTTAGCCATGCGTATATGCTTTCAAAAATAATTGCTGTTCCCGAAAGCCGATTTAACGAATGGCTTATTGCACAGAAAGCAAAAGAACAAACTACTACCGATACGCTTAAATCTAATTCTAATTAAGATTATTGAAAGATTACACAGAAAAATATAATACGTCAAATCTGAATTCGGGTATAGAAACTGTTGCTCAGAGCGTTACTCGAACTATCGGTGATAAAATTACGATTTTAACCGAAATTGTTAAGTTCAGAATTACGGTTCTTGTATCGTTTACGACCGCTTTGGGATATTTTCTGTTCGCAAAAGATATTACAATCGACTTTTTATTTCCTGTTATCGGAATATTCCTTCTTGCTTGCGGTTCGGCGGCATTGAACCAATATCAGGAGCGGATAACCGATGCACTTATGGAGAGGACAAAAAAAAGGCCCCTGCCTTTGGGTATTATTAATCCTTCTTCGGCTTTGTATTTATCATTATTGCTGATTTTATCCGGTGCTGCTGTGTTATTATTTTTTACGAATATTTATTCGGCAACAGCAGGTATATTTACTTTGTTTTGGTATAATTTTGTCTACACTCCGCTAAAGAAAAAAACCGCGTATGCGATTATTCCTGGCTCTCTCGTAGGTGCGGTGCCTCCTGTTGCGGGTTGGCTTGCTGCAGACGGCAGTCTTCTGGATACTAAAATTCTTTTTGTTGCATTTTATTTCTTTATTTGGCAGATACCGCATTTTTGGCTTCTTCTGCTTATTTACGGAAAAGATTATGAAGCAGGTGGTTTTCCCGTACTAACCTCGGTTACGAATAACAGAACAATTTCATACGCTACTGTTTTTCTTATTTATGCGACCGTTGCTTTGGGTACTTTCCTACCGTTTGTTATTGGTTGCGGTTTTACTGTTAGTTTTATTTTAATTTTCACGGCAGGAATGCTGATGATAATATTATCAGGTAACTTATTGAAAGAAAATAATTTAACAAAAAAACAGATTATAAAGATTTTTATTTCGATTAATTTATATACGCTGTTTTTAATTACCGTTTTAATTGCGGACAGGTTCTTTTACTTATTTTAAAAATTTATACTTGAAATTATTAATTTTATTATAAATGAATATCTTTGAACAATTTGTAATTCCGCCTTCACAGGAACACGTGGGGCTTCTCATTGCAATGCAGGTTATATCGATGCTGATGTTCCTGCCATTTGCTTCAATGTTTACGGGCAGTACGATTCTTTCTGTCTACTTTAAGAGAAAAGCGAATAAAACAGGAAACAACGAATACCTTATGCTGTCTAAAGATATAATTAATAAAATTACAGCCGGTAAAGGAGCGGGATATGCTTTCGGAATTCTTCCGCTTGCTTCAATAGTGCTTATTTATACTCAGTTTCTATACGGGATGAAAATTATTTCGGTAGGTTTATTTTTTCTTTCTCTCATTTTATATATAGCGGGCTTTTTGTTAATTTATAATTATAAAAATACTTTCAGGATAAAAAGTGTTATTGATACTCTTGGCAAAGATACGTCAAACCTTCCTGAGGATATTGTAGAATATAAAGAACAACTTGTAAATTCAAATACCAGATTCGGAACATACGGTATTTATGCACTCTTGGTTGCCTCGTTCATTTTTATCGGAAGCGCAACTATTGCCGCAGATCCTCTTTTGTGGATCAGCGTGGACGGAATTCTTAAACTTATCCTTTCGGGAAAAATTTGGATAAACTATTTTTATTTTCTTTCCTCATCGTTTGCCGTTACCGGCGGTGCAATGCTTTATTTCTTATTTGTCTGGCAGGGTGGCGTTAAAGATAGGAGCAAAGAATATATTAAAATAGGACGTAATGTTGCGGTTGCCTTTGCCTTAACGGGCTCAATTGTTCAGGCAGTTTTTTTGTTTCTGGGAGTTCTCTTATTGCCTGGACAAAGTCTTTCTCCTTACGTCTATGTCTATTCGGGACTTACATTATTATCAATACTTTTAGTATGCAATCTTCTGTATTTTGTCTACAGGGATTCCGATATTAAATATACGGCTGCCGTATTCTTTTTAATGTTCGTGACTTTTATGTTTGGTATTGTTAAAGATCAACTCGCTTTCAAAAATGCCGTAAAAGATCATCTTATAACAGTAAACGCAAAAGCAGAAGAACTCGCAAAAGAAAAGTCTTCATCAATAGTTCAGGCTTCGGGAGCCGACGGCGAGAAAATTTATAACGAAAAATGTATTGCTTGTCATAAATTTGATGAAAAACTCGTCGGTCCTCCTTATAAAGAAACTGTTCCGAAATATAACGGAGACTTGAAAAAACTTGCAGGATTTATTTATAATCCGCAGAAAATC
>FVAA010137416.1_pt1 | contig 17741 bp, 9 predicted proteins | sample 1504571 | NCBI WGS metagenome assembly FVAA01 (sample SAMEA4475357, study PRJEB15587) | soil metagenome | biome: Soil; feature: Field | place: India | collected 2015-03-11 | depth 0 m
TTTTTTATGTCTAAGCCGCTGGTATCAATAATAATGCCTGTATACAACGTCGCAAAATATATAAATCTTGCAATAGACAGTGTACTCAAACAAACATTTGAAGATTATGAATTAATAATCTCTGATGACGGCTCAACTGATGATACTGTTATGTTAATAAAAAGATATAATGATAGAAGAATTAAGTTCTATGAGAATAAACACATTGGATTCATATCTCAACTCAATTTTTGTATTGATAAAGCTGCAGGGAAATACTTTGCCCGTATGGACGGTGATGACTTTGCAAGCCCCGAAAAGATGGAAACACAAATTAGGTTTCTTGAGGAAAACAAAAAAGTTAACATAGTCGGTACGAATTATTACGCTATCTGTGAAGACGGCAAGCTTTTATATGAAAAAAAGTTTCCCGAAAGGCATGAAGATATCGAGTTTATGATGCCGATAATACCTTCTTTTCATCATCCGACAATGATTACGGATATAGAGATTATAAGAAGTATAGGCGGATATACAAAAGATTATTTTTGTGAAGATGTTGTTCTATTTATGAAATTGTTATCAAAAGGTTATAACTTTTATAATATTCAAAAACCGTTGTATTATTACAGAATAGTTAAGAAAGACGATAGTTATTACAAAGATCATTATCGGGATTACTATAAATATTCCTCAATTTATTTAGATGAATTTTACAAGAATGTAGCTATAAGTGTCCGAGAGAGTAATTTATCCGTTGACAACTTTGTGAAAAAAAATTCTGATGTTAATAATGTTCTTTGGGAAAAATTACAGGCAGAGAAATGTTTTAGGTTTGCACTTTTGGAATATTATCTCGGGAAAATGAATAAGGCAAGAAAATACTTTATAAAATGCTTGAAATACAAGCATTTTAGGTATAAAATCATTTTCCGTTATCTTCCATTAACATTACTGGGAGATTTCGCCGTAAAAAGAATAAGAGATTTGAATATTACAGGATACCTAAATTACCTAATTTTCTTATTAACAGGTTATGATACTAACAAAATTAAGAAATAAGCCTTCGTCAGGTATAAACGAGTATGAACTTTTAGGTAAAGATAAAAAGTCATTCGATTTACTATTTGAAAAAGAAAATCCGTGGAAACTTGATGATAAAACCGAACAACTTCGTTATAAAATATATCTTAAACAAATAAACAAATTATATCCCGATAAGAAAATTAATATTTTAGAACTTGGTTGTGCCGAGGGAAATTTTACATCTCTACTAAGCAACCAAGGTTATTGCATTACTGCAGTAGATATTTCCGAAAAAGCAATAGAGCGAGCAAGAAACAGAAAGCTGGCAAACGTGGATTATATTGTGTCAGATATGCTTGATTATATTTCAAATAACGACTTAAAGAAATATGATGTGATTTTGCTGTTTGAATCTTTGTGCTATTTAAATAAGTCCTTACAATATACCGTTCTAAAAACACTTAGATGTCGGATTAATATTGATGCTTTAGTTTTGTTTAGTACACCTGTTCGTAAATTCGATATCATGTTCCCTTCATATGAAGATGTCAATATTCTTTTCGAGGATGCAGGATATCGTTTATTAAAGAAATTTGAAAACACGGTATCATTAAGAGGCAGACATGGTTTATTGGCTTCTCAAACCGGTAGTATGTTTATATCGGGGATTATTATTAGATTGTATGAAACTTTTTGGCGAGAAAAAATTAATCAGAAAATGTTTGTGTTTGAACCCGTTTAAAATTTCTTAAATGCGATTAATGAAAAAAACATTCTCAAATAGTTTCTTGTTTTTGAAGAATTTAATTTCATACTTGGTTCTGTGCTTATTAAGGTTGTTTTTAAAAAATTATAAAAATAAAGAATACAAAAACACTCTTTTTGTCAATACCGGTCAAATAGGTGATTTAATTGTAACGTCGTTAATTTTTGAAAATGAAGATTTGCTGCCCGAAAATCAAAATTATTATTTTCTTTTTAAATTATCATATAAAGATTTGTTTTCGAATTATTCCGGGAAAGCAAAGATTATCTTTTACGATTATAAAAAATACAGGTATTCTTTTCTTTACAGATATAGACTGCTTTTAAGATTAAGAAGAACAGGTTTTAAAACTGCTTACAGTATTACAGCAACGAGGGGTCCTTTAAACGATGAATTGGTATTGCTATCAGGAGCAGAGAGGAAATATGCAACTTCTGCAAGCAAAAAATATCTTGGAAATGTTTTCGGGAAAATTTACGATAAAATGTTTGATAAAATTCTGTTTACCGAAATAAAAAACGAATACCAAATTCATGAAGAATTGATACGATTCCTTTCCGGAAAGGATATTAAATCAATAAGTTTTAATTGTGGGATAACCTTTTCTGGCTTAGAAAAAAAATCATTATCCGGTATATTTGAACCCGTTAAAAAAGAATATATACTCGTTTCTCCTTTGTCAACTCAGGAAAGTAGGACTTGGGGTGCAGAAAATTTTTCAAAATTATGCACGGAATTATCAGAAATGTACACAATTGTTCTAACGGCTTCATTATCGGAAAAATCAAAACTTGAGAACATAAAAAAAGATAACATTAATATTATAGTTGATTTTTCTCCTTTGGATGTTTTGCCATATATTGTTTATAATGCTAAATACATTATAGGAGGGGATTCCGGTATTACTCATATTGCAATGAAATTAAATAAACCTTTTACCGCAATAATTGACGGCGGATATTTTGGAATGTATTTCCCTTACAGAACGTTTGATAAAAAGTTTTTGTATATATACAAAAAATTAGATTGTTTCGGATGCCTTCTGGATTGTATATATGACGAGATGAAATGCCTTACGGAGTTAAAATATGATGATGTTTTTGCGCAAGTAAAAAATCATATTAAAGAATTCTTTAAGTAAAAAATACAGAAAAGCATTTAAGAAAGTTCGATAAAATTATGAATATATTATACATGACTCCCGATTTTAATTACACCTGCGGAAGGTCTATGCATGTTTATAACCTAATAAGATATTTTAAATTGAAGGGGCATAATGTTTTTTTGTGTACTAACGGGGGAGATTCATTGGAGAGAATCTATGAACTGAATATTCCTGTTCTTGACTTATCTATCGGAGATCACGATACAAAAAAAGCATCTTTTCTTAAAAATGTATATTCACTTGTTAAATATATAAAAACTAATAAAATTGATATTGTTCATACTTTTCATCGATATCCTGATTTACTTCTTTATTGTGCCAAAAGTTTTGGTAAGTTAAAAGATTTAATATCTGTTCATACTGCATTAAGTATTGTTAAGGGAAGAAAATATTTTAGTTATAAATCAGATAATATCATAGCAATCAGTAATACAATTAAGAAAATACTCGAAAAAGATTTTAGTATTGCTTCAAGTAGGATAAACCTTATATATAGCTTTGCATCCGTAAATTCGGTTGATGAAAAAATTTTTATCCCCGAAAATTCATATACGGTTTTATTTGCAGGACGTTTTCATCCGGATAAAAATGTAATGGTATTACTTAAAGCATTCGATCTATTAAAGACGGATAATGTTTTTTTAAGGCTTGTGGGTGACGGTGAGGAAAAAACAATGTACGCAAACTTCATTGCTGAACACAATTTAAAAGCAGAAATCCTTCCGCCTACGCGAAATTTGAATGAATTATTTTACGGGTGTTCGTTGTGCGTATTGCCATCAAAAGTTGAACCTTTCCCGACTTTTATGCTGGATTCAGGTTTGTATAAAAAACCCTTTATTGGAGCTGATATAGGAGGTATTACTGAATTAATTATAAACAGACACAACGGACTTCTGTTTAATTATGATGATGCCGAAAATCTTGCTCGTAAAATTCTAATATTAAAAAACGATAAAAAATTAGCAGACCACCTTGCAAATAATCTTCATTCGGATGTTGTAAATAAATTTACCCCCAATAAAATTATTCCCGATATAGAAAAATTATATCATAGACTTATTCAACAAAGCACGCAAAATCTATATTGAGAACTTTATTATAAATATGAATAAAGTTCTTGATTTTAAAAATATTATAAAATAATTAAAAATTGTTCTGATTATATCAATTAAGTATTTAATCTAAGTTTATGTATAATATTGCTATACCTTTATTTTATTTTAATTAAGTTATAAATTCTACTTTAAAAAGTTAATTTAATTTTGGTCTTTCATTATAGTAATTTTATGTTGTTTCCTATCTTTATTATAAATTTAGAAATCGTGACATTTAATTAAATGTTAAATTTTTTTGCAGCAAAGAAGTTTCGAAATATTTGGTTTAAAAATTTATAATTTTAATTATTCAGATTTACTTGATCTAATTAAAGAGTATTTATCGGGGGATAAAACTTATCGGGGATATTACGCTAATACATTTACTTTATTGATGGCAAAAGATAACCCTAATTTTCGAGATATATTAAATAGTGGCTTAATAATAAGAGATGGTATTGGAGTACATTTAGCTTGTAAATATTTGTATGGGGCAAAATCTTTAAGCGAAAAGACCGTTTTTACTGATTTATGGAATAGAATACTGATTATGGCTTCAGACCATAATTATAGTATCTGTATTTGGGGAGGGGAAAAAGGATATGAGGAGGTGCTAAGAAAAAAAATTCTGGAAGAATATTCCGGAATAAGACTCGTAAGCATCCTTAACGGTTATGACAAATTTGATGTTAACAGCATATTTTCAAATCTGAGTGCTGATATTTTAGTACTCGGATTAGGTTCTCCTTTGCAAGAGGAAGTTTCGTTGAAAGTTGAAAAAATGAAAAGATTTAAATTTGTATTGTGTTGCGGTAGTGCTATAGATTTCACTTCGGGTGCCAAAAAAAGAGCACCGCTAATTCTGAGAAAAGCCAATTTGGAATGGGTTTACCGTTTTATAACAGAATTTAAAAGACTAAAAAAAAGATATACGTTTGATTTAGCCCGATTCATATTAGAAGTAATTAAGCAAAAACAAAATTCATAAATGAATAAATTTATTTTTTGTTTATTGATTTTTTTAACTGCTGAAGTTTTTTCACAGAATTATAACTGGATAACTCCGAACAAACAACATTTGAAACTTTATGTTATTTCTGACGGAATTTATAGAATTAATAAATCGGATTTTATTAACGCGGGAGTAATAAATGCAGGCTCTATAAACCCTAAAACGATAAAAGTATATTATAAGGGCTTTCAGATCCCTATCTTTTTTTTCGGGGAAGATGATAACGTATTTAACGACAATGATTATCTTGATTTTTACGGGCAGCGGAATTATGGCGGACAAACTAATACATATAAATGGCAATCCGGGTCGCTCGTAGTTGATTACACTACTGAAGAATATTATAATTTATACTCGGATACAAGTGTTTACTGGGTTATGTGGGACGGGGAAAACGGACAGAGATTAACAACTTATAATTTTTCGGGATCTATAAATTATCCCGATAACTTTTATTATGAGTCTACTAATGTTGAAAAGGATTCAATATATTCTCTCGGTGAGAGAAGAAATTCTTTTGATTTCAGAGAATTGGACAACGAAAAGATTTCCGGTGAAGGATGGTATTGGAGAGAAATGCAAAGAGGGAATTCCGTAACCGCAAATCTGAATCTTACGGGTTTTATACAAAATTCCGGGAATAGTTTAATAAAATTATTTGCATATCCAAACTCTTTCTCCGATTCGATACTAAACGAACACAGATTGATTTTAAGAGTAAACGGTAGTATAATTGATACTTTAAAGAGAAATGATTATAACAGATTCGATACAACAATCTCCGTTCCTTCTTCTTTACTTTCAACCATGAATACAATCTCGTTCACTTATACGAATCCGGGAACATATTTAGGGAGACTTTATTTTGATTTCTTTCGTTTAAAATATCCTTCGTTATTTAAATTTGAGAATAATAAACTTTCATTTGAGTCTTCGTATCAGGATTCATCGGTTAGGAGATACAAAGTAATCGGATATAATCCGACAAACGATATAAATATCTACGATATAAAAAATAATAAAAGAATTATAAATTATTTTTCGTCCGGGGATACACTTTTCTTTTACGGCAAAGGAAACGGGAAATTTGAGGTTTTAAACTCATATATAACGCAAAAACCTCTTAGAATTAAAACAAGACAGGTTCCGTCACTGGCTTCAACTTCTAACGGAGCAGATTATTTAATTATATATAATAAAATATTTGAAACGCAAGCGGAGGAATTGAGACAATACAGAGCCGTTAAAGACAATTTTAGGTCAGTAAAAGCTGAAATTGAAGATGTAATAGATATTTTTAATTTCGGGATAGAAAGTCCTTCTGCAATTAGAAACTTTACAAAATTTGTTTTTGAAAACTGGCAAACTCCAAAGTTTAAGTATTTGTGCCTTTTCGGCAGAGGCTCGCTTGATCCAAAGCGAATTTTATCCGCTTCTCAGTATTATCAGAACCTGATACCTGTTTACGGGAATCCGACGACTGACGGATATTTTGCTAACTTTTCAATCGGTTCTTATGTATATATCAATAAAGTATCCGTGGGTAGAATACCCGTGCTTACTGTTTCAGAAGCTCAAAATGTTTTAGATAAAATAAAATCTTATGAAAGCCGTCAACCCGGATCATATGTTAAGAATTTTGCAATGATTACAGGAGGTCAGAATATACAAGAACAGCAGCAATTTGCATCACAATCAAATTATTTAATTAATCAGTTTATAAATTCAAAACCTGTAACAGGTTCTGCTGTAAAAATTTATAGAAACGATTCTACGGGTTATGTAACTTATAATTACCAGGATTCTATAAAAAACACTATTAACAGAGGAGTCTTATTAGCAAATTATATCGGGCATGCAGCAAGTAATACTTGGGATAACGGTCTTGAAAACCCTGATATTTTATCTAACGGAGACAAGCTGGCGTTGATTTTGAGTATGACTTGTTTTACAGGAAAGTATTCAGAGGCAACCTTTAGAAGTTTTGGCGAGAAATTTGTTTATTTGCCCTCGAAGGGAGCAATCGGATTCATAGGAACGACAGGATGGAGTTTTTCGGGTACGGGAAATAATTTTAACGAATTTCTTCTTAGGGCATTATGTATTGATAGTACAAGGCGAATCGGTGATGTTTTAAAAGTGGGCGGAAATATCTTAATAAATAGTCTTGATTCATCAAACTTTGCCGTTAGGAATACAATCAATAGTTACAATTTGATGGGAGACCCTGCAGCAAAATTATTGCTTCCATTATATCCTGAATTTGACATACAGCCAAATGATTATGAACTATCAAATCAATATCCTGCATTAAGGGAAATAATTACTCTGAAAATTGTACCCAAAAATCTGGGCTTATATGCCGATTCGGTAAAAACAAGATACTTACTTTTTAGAAACAATTCGTTGTATAAGACGCGGGATACTGTTATTAAGGATTTGAAATTTATTGATACAATTTCTTATGCGTTTTCCCTCGATTCTTCAGGGAGTTATGAAATGAAAATTGTTCTTGATCCCGAAAACTGGTACCCCGATGAATCAAAACTAAATAATTCAATTTCTTTTCCGATTAATTTAAAAAACATTTTATTTGTTCCATTAAAGCCTTTAGATAACGAATTAATTACTTCGGATTCTTTGGTTTTTTGCGGACTTAATCCGAATATTTCGATAACCGGTAGTAATAATATTCGGCTCATGTTGCAGATAGATACATCCAAAAATTTTAATTCCTCACAAACTTATTTTAAAGATTATATATCAGGAACGGTTACAAAGTTTTCGATTAGATTTCCTTACCGAGATACAGGTAAAGTTTATTACTGGCGAATGAATGCTATAATAGCAGGAGACTCTACGGGATGGTCAGAAAAAAGGAAATTTGTTTTTGGGGGAAGCAAGGAGATCAATTCTTTTAGAAATAACTCTACTGATTTGATTATTAGCAAAAGATTCTCTGAGCAATATGAAACCGATGAATTATTAAACATATCAATGACAGGGGTTTATCCTAAATTAAATGAATTTAACGGTGAAATAATAGCAAAATCCTGGGGACTGAACCTTTTTGATGCCTCCTACATTACCCTAAATAGTAATCAATATATGCTTCTTGGCTCAGAATTTGCGGGCGGATTAAATATTGCAAAAGTGAATAAGACAACAGGGAAATTATTAGAACTTAGAAATTTTAAATTTTCTACTAACCAGGCAAACGATTCCGTTAATAATTTCTTAAACACATTTACGGAAAACAATATATTAATTATTACCAAAGCACAGCCATATTCAACAAATTTCAACATAAATAGCGGATTAAACGCCAAATTAAAATTTTTCGGTAGCACTAAAATAGATTCGGTTAACCTTTTGAATTATAATTACTGGAGTTTTATCTGCTATAAACCTCAGCCTAATGCAATTGTATCTGAAAGTTTTTCTATTCAACCTCAACCGGCAATTTGTTCATATCAACCTGATTTTATGTATGATTCGGGAATTGTCATTCAAAAATTCGGGACTTCGGATTTATGGAAAAATATTAATTTTTTAACCTTTACACCTATCTATTCAGGAATAAATTCTAATCTTTTCGGTGTAGGAAAAAACAATTCCGAAATTTTACTGATAAACAATATGCAGTCAGGTGTTAATTATTTTCTTGATACCATAAGTAGTTCGAATTTCCCGTATCTCAAACTTAAATCTGTGTTATATATTGATACACTAAACGGAGTTTCGTCTCCGGAATTAAAATCCTCGGTTTGTCGGATTACACCTCCGGTTGAATTAGCTGTCGATTACTGGTCTTTTTCGAAAACTGATTCTCTCGTTGAAGAAGGAGATACTGTAACTTTTCAAATTAAATATGGAAATGTGGGTTATTCGGTTCTTAACAAGGTCGCAAATATTTGGAGCGTTTCTTCTCCAAGCGGAATAAAAATTATTAAATCCGACACAATTCAGGTGTCACTTCCCACAGATTCTTTTTTAGTGAGTACGGTTAAAGTTAACACCTTGGGGCTCAGAAAAACTCAAAAAGTAACGGATACAGTTTTTGTCTTTTTTAATTCGTACCCGGTTAATCAAAATGAAAACTATACATATAACAATTCTGCCGTAAATAGCATTGTTGTAAAGGGAGATACTATACAACCCGTGATGGATGTTACATATGACGGAATTAGAGCAATGAACGGAGACTATATTCAATCTAATCCGCAAATAGTTGTAAAAATCTTTGATAATAGTAAGGTTTTAATTAAGGATACATCAAATATAAAAATATTCTTAGATACTTTATACGTTCCATTTTTTATCAATGGAGTCAAGAATCCGATACTTGATATTATTTTTGAACAAAATAAAATACTTCAGGCAACTGTAATTTTTAGACCGGTTTTAAAAACAGGGACACATATGTTTAGATTTGTTGTCTACGATAATAATGGCAATTTTGCGGATACAGTAACAAATTATCTTATTGTAAATTCAAAGTTTAGGATTGCTGAATTAATGAATTACCCAAATCCGATGAAAGACGGAACAACGTTTTTAATCAATCTTTCGGGAAATCAACCTCCCTTAAAAAGTAAACTGAAGATATTTACAGTCGCAGGAAGAACTGTAAAAGTAATTGAAACGCCTTTAAAAATTGGATTTAATCAAATATTTTGGGACGGAAAAGATGACGACGGTGATTATATATCAAACGGAGTATATTTATACAAACTTGTTATTGAGGGAGATATGGGTGTAGAAACATCTTTGCAGAAACTTGTAATATTAAAATAAACAAATGAGTTTTAAAAAAATAATACTTATTGTTCTTTTTTTCATTCCGCATTTAGCTTTACCGCAGAATTTCGGATGGATAACTCCTAATCAAGCTTACTTGAAAATGTATGTGGCTGATGACGGTATGTATAGAATTAATAAATCAGACTTTATTAATGCGGGTGTTATCACTTCGGGACTTGATCCGAGAACGATAAAACTTTATTACAAGGGTAATCAGATTCCTATATATTTTTGGGGTGAACAGGACGGTATATTTGATGATACTGATTATTTTGATTTCTACGGAATAAGAAATTATGGCGGGCTAACAAATGTTTATACTTCTACTAATGCAATATCATATCAATTAGATGAATTTTTTGATCTGTATTCGGATACATCGGTATATTGGGTGGGATGGGGAGGAAATTCAGGATTACGTTATGTTGAAAACAATTATTCAACAACTTTGCAATACCCGTATAATTACTTCTATAAGAAACTTCATTTTGAGAAAGACTCTATATATTCTCCCGGCGAAATTGTAAATGATGTTGATTACAGATATTATTCTACTGAAAGATTTCAGGGAGAAGGTTGGTATTGGAGACAGTTTCTATATAATAATTCATATTCTCAATCTTTTTTATCCCTTTTCAGGGATACATTAGTACAAGCGAAATTAAAATTTTTTGCCTATCCGTATAATCAATCTACCTCTATAGTTAATGAACACAGGCTAATTTTCAAAATAAATAATTATCAATTTGATACTATTAAAACAGATAATTTCAGGAAATTCGATACGACTGTGTTTTTTTCTTCTTCGAATCTTAATTTGCTATCATCAAATACAATAACTATAAGATATCTTCCCCCACCTTCTTTTACTGCAGGTAGGTTGTATTTTGATATGTTTGAGATTTTTTATCCGAGAAATTTTTACATTGACAGCAGTTTTTTATCATTTGAGGCTGAATTAACCGATACTACGTCAAGGAAATTTACTATTAATGGTTATAATTCATCCAATTACTTGTACATATATGACAATAAGAATTATCAAAAAATTGTTAATTATAGTTCTTCCGGAAGTAGTTTATTTTTCAGCGGTAAAGGAAACGGGAAGTTTGAGATTATAAATAATGATATTCAAAAAAAACCTTTCAGAATTAAAAAACGTCAGGTTCCTGACCTTATCTCATCGTCAAACGGTGCGGATTACTTAATCATTTATAACAAGCTTTTTGAAACGTCTGCTGAAAATTTAAGACAACACAGACAAACACATAACGGTTTCAGGGCGTTTAAGTCTGAAGTTGAGGATATCTTTGATATTTTTAATTTTGGAATTGAAAACCCTGTAGCTTTGAAAAGATTTGTAAGCTATGTTTACAGTAATTGGCAAACACCTAAACTTAAATTTTTATGTCTGTTCGGTAGAGGTTCTCTTGATCCTAAAAAGAATTCATTAGGATCGGTTTTTTATAACAATTATGTTCCGGTTTATGGTAATCCTGCTTCTGACGGATATTATGCTAATTTTAATCAGGGGGCTTTTACATATACACAACAAATAGCAGTTGGAAGATTACCGGCATTTACGTCTCAGGAAGCTCAAGATATGGTTAATAATATAATTAGTTACGAAAACCAGAATCTTGATTCATGGATTAAGCAACCTATTATGATAAGCGGAGGTTACGATTATTCATCACAACAGGTCTTTGTTGCCCAATCTAATAATTTTATTAATACATATTTATCTCCTCGTCCACTTTCTCTGAAATCTCAAAAAATATATCTTAATGATCCATCCGGATTAGTAACTTATCCTTATTCTGATTCTATAAAAAATTCAATCAATCGCGGAAGTATATTAGTCAATTATATGGCTCATGCTGGAAACGGGTACTGGGATTTTGTTTTCAATGATCCCTCCATACTATCTAACGGTTATAAAATGCCGCTTATTTTCAGCATGACATGCTTTACGGGAAAAAATGCCGAAACAAGCAGCAGAGGTTATGGTGAAAATTTTATAAGATACGCAGGAAAGGGCGCTATAGGATTCATAAGCACAACAGGAACAAGCTTTTCCGGTTCCGGTAACACTTTTAATGATTATCTGATAAGAAGTGTAAGAGATACTTTAAGATATACTGGTGATATTATGAGTAATTCAACAAAGCTTATGTCGGCTAATAATGATACTACAAGTTTTGTCGTTAGAAATACTATTAATTCTTATAATTTGCTTGGAGATCCAGCAGTCAAGATTTTACTGCCGAATTATCCAGAATTTGATATTACTCAGAATGATTATAGCATATCAACATCTACGCCTTCGATTAATGAAGCGGTACAACTTTCAATATCTCCCAAGAATCTCGGAACGTTTGCAGATTCATGTAAAATTAGGTTTCAGCTCTTGAAAAATTCTGCCTTGTATAAAACAAGAGATACAATAATTAGAAACCTTGACTTTCAGTTTTCGGTGAATCATAACTTTTCACTTGACTCATCGGGGACATACGAGATGAAAATTATTCTTGATGTTGATAATTGGTATCCGAGGGAATTAAAAGCGAATAACTCAATAACAATTCCACTTTATTTAAAAAATTTAACATTTGTCCCCCTTAAACCATTAGATAATCAAGTATTATCTTCAGGCATGATAGAATTTTCCGGATTGAATCCATGGATAAATTCAGCGGTATATCCGACTACTCTGCTTCTCCAATTAGATACAGCGCGAAGTTTTTCATCACCGATGCTTTCAACTTATTTTCGTTCTCCCGCTCCTGGTTCAGTTTCGAAATTTAATATCAATTTAAACACGACTCAAAATCCAAAATTATATTATTGGAGAATGAATTCTGTTATTAACGGAGACTCTGCGGGGTGGTCTAAACCTAACCGGTTAATAATCAACCTCTCCGAAGATATTAATCGTAGCAGGGGCTTAATAAATACTGAATCGGATAGTATTATAATTATATCAAAGAATTTCCCCGAGCAGTATGAATCTTTTGAGTTAAACAGGCTTAAGAAAACAGTTTCGGGACTTCAATTAAATGAATTTTCGAGCACAATTAGAGCACAATCGGACGGTTATCAGCCGTATATGCCTTCATATGTAAATATCGGCTCTTTGCAGATTGCTTTTTCGGACGAAGTTGCTGATATAGGTCTTAATTTATTAAAGGTTAATAAGAAAACTTCAAAACTTATTTCGTTAAAAAATTTTAAAGTTACTACCACTCAATCATCTGATTCGGTGATTAGTTATCTTAATACTTTTGATACTACTCATATACTTGTGTTATGTAAAGTGTTTGCAGTACCTGGGGGAACAATGTTATCTGTAGCAGCACGGAATAAAATAAAAGAATTCGGCAGTATTTATGCCGATAGTCTTCGTTCACCAAGCGGTTTTAGTTGGTATGATACATGGAGCATGATCGGATATCAAGGTGCGCTACCCGGACAAGTTCCGGAAGGTTTCTACAAATATCCCGGCGGCGCCGTACCGACTACGCCTGCTATTTGTGAACAACAAATACAGTTTTTATATACGACCGGTTATGTGAATAACATTATTGGACCCTCAAAGGAATGGAAATCTTTTTCTTGGAATCAGATAATAAATCAGAATACAGATATTAAGTTCGACGTTTTTGGGATTAATAGGAATAACCAAAATGTGTTACTTATTGAAAACGTAAGCACAAATAATTATGTTGATTTACAAAGTATTAATTCTTACCAATACCCTTATCTTAACATAATCGGAAAACTATTCATGGATTCTGTTATGGGTTATAGTTCTCCCGTGTTAAGTAATATTAATATGAGATATATTCCTGCAGGGGATATATCAATTGATAAAAATTCTCTGATACTTTCAGATTCAATAGTATATTTTGACACTGCGGGAATATTTGCACGATATTATAATGTAGGTTATGCAGATATAAACGGAGTAATAAGAAATTTATTTGTGTATAATAACGGCAATAAGGTTATTATCAGATCAGATACTATAAATAGTGTTTTAAAAGTTGATAGTTCGGGGGTATTTAAAAAAACAATTAAGGTTAAAGGGCTGCCGGTAAATCCCAAATACAGGAACAGGGTAGACGTTTTTCTCGAAATACTTCCTTTGAATGCTCAAAACGAGTTAAATTCATACAATAATATTGTAAATGCTAATTTTATTATTGAAGGAGTGCCGGGGATTTATAATGATATTGCCCTGTATTCAGACGGAATAAAGTTAAATCATAGCGGTGATTATGTAAGAATAAATCCCGATATGACACTGATTATCAAGAATGAGAAAGATTCAGCAATTAATTTTGACACTATTCCAATTACAATGTTTGTTAATAGTGAAAATCTTGCATCTAATAAAGATTCAAAAGAGAAAAATATGTTTAAGTATGAATTATCAGGAAAAGAAATGCAAATAAACTTTTCTCCCGTTTTCAAAGAAGGTGTCAATGAAATTAAATTTATTGTTAATGATAATATTGGCTTTAATAGGGATACCATAAAATATACAGTAAATGTTTCTACAGAATTTGCATTAAAGAATTTATATAATTTCCCAAACCCGATGAAAAACGAAACATCATTCAGTTTTGAATTATCGGGAATGAATAATCCTACATCATGCAGTATTAAGATTTATTCATCAGCAGGAAGATTAATTAAGATAATTAATATTCCGGCAGTAATAGGATACAACAATATAAGTTGGGACGGTCGAGATGAAGACGGAGATTACATAGCAAACGGTGTATATTTTTACAAATTAATTGTTAATGCTGACTCCAAAAGAGAAACCGCACTTCAAAAACTTGTAGTATTAAGATAAGGTTATATTTTGTTATTGACTTTATTAATATTGTAATATATTTTTAACTAACCGATTAGTTAAAGTAAATAGTTAAACAATAAAGTTAGTAAAATAATGTTAATATGAGTCGAAAACAAGATAATCCTCAGGAAATATCATCTACTAGAAGAAGAATACTTGATTCTGCGCGTGAAGAATTTCACAAAAAAGGATATTATGGAGCGAGAATGCAAGAAATTGCAGATGCTGCAGGAATTAACAAAGCTATGCTGCATTATTACTATAGTTCAAAAGATAAACTTTTCGAAGCGGTTTTTCGCGAAGCAGCATTTAAATTAATTCCTCAAATTATAGAATTATTTAACAATGATAAGCCATTTTTTAAAAAGATAGAATTCTTTGTTGAGAATTATATAGATCTACTTAATGTAAATTCTTTTATGCCGGGATTTATTCTAACAGAATTAAATCAACATCCCGAGAGAATAACAGGTATTTTCCGCGAAATGACTACATCATTACCGGAAAAAATTATTCATGAATTTACAAAAGCAATGGCAGACGGGATAATTAATTATGTCGATCCAAGACAGGTTATTGTAAATATGATTTCTATGTGCATTTTTCCATTTGCAGCGAAACCCATTATAAAAGAGTTGCTTAACTTCACCGAAGAAAGTTATGCAGAGTTTCTTGAGTTCCGCAAAAAAGAGGTTTCAAAATTTATTATTAATTCAATTAAGAAATAACATGATTTCTGCTTTTATTCTAATGGCTTTTCTTTCGGGATTTACCGATTCATTATCTCTAAAGCAATGTTATGAATTTGCTTATGAAAACTATCCCAATGCAAAACAGATAACAATTCAGAAAGATGTTGCAGATTTGAAGGTTAAAAATGTAAATGTAAACTATTATCCAAAGATAACCTTTTCCGGGCAGATTTCTTATCAATCTGATGTTACAAAAATTGATCCCGGTATTCCCGTTTTTAAACCTGTAGAACCTCCGCTTGATAGATATAAACTTGCCATAGATGTTGTGCAAAACATCTATGACGGAGGCTCAACTGTTTCTTTGAAAAATATAGAAAAAAGTCAACTTATTTCAGATAACAGAAAAGTGAAAGTAGAATTGTTTTCTTTGAAACAAAGGATTAATGATTTATTTTTTTCGACATTAATTTATCAAGAGAAAGAAAAAGTATTTGAAATTATAAAGGGGGATATACAGAGTAAAATGTCGGAAGCAGAAGCAAATGTTATGAACGGAAACACACCATCAATAACCTTAGATCTAATATTAGCACAATTACTTCAGATTGAACAAGAGATTTTATCTGCCGAATCTGACCGTTTAGCATCTTTAAAAATGCTTTCAATACTGATAGGAATTCCCATTGATACAAATGTTAATCTTGTTATACCGGAAGCGGAAATCTTTCCGGAACAAGATATTATTACAAAACGTCCCGAGTATGAATATTTTAACGCTCAAAAAAATTTATTTGAGTCTTATAAAGAATCTGTTTTTACTAATACCATACCCAAATTAAATATTTTTGGGCAAGCGGGATTTGGCAAACCCGGTTTGAATTTGCTTGAAGATAAATGGAAAGCTTTTTATATGATAGGTTTGAATTTAACGTGGAATCCATTTAATTGGAATTCGAATAAGAATACATTAAAAATATACGATCTTAACAAAGCTTTTGTAGATACTCAAAAAGAAACTTTTAATAATAATATTAGAGTCCAATTAGAAAAATATAAGACAGATATTGCAAAATATGAGGAGTTGACTTTGAAAGACGATGAAATTATAGATGTTAGGAACAAAATAGTAAAGGCGGTTTATTCTCAATTTTTGAACGGAGTTGTAACCCCTACAGTATATTTAACGGAATTGAATAATAAACATCAGGCAATGCAACAGCAAGTAATACATAAAATTCAACTTTTACAGGCAAAAGTTAATTATTTGACCTCAGCGGGTTTGTAATTATCTATTTACAAATTTATTTTTATTATAAATGAAAAAACTTTTATCAAGTAAACATAAACATTTAATTTTTATGCTTCCGAATACGTTTTATATTTTTGTGGCAGCATTTTTTTCTTTTATATCTTACTCCTGTTCGGAAAAATCTCAAAAGTCGGATGCATACGGAAATTTTGAAGCAGTTGAAACAACCGTATCTTCTGAAGCATCAGGCAAACTAATCGAATTTGAGCTCAATGAAGGAGAATATATTGAATCGGGGAAAAAAATTGGTTTAATCGAAACTTCGCAGACAGAACTTAAAATCAAACAACTTGAATATCAAAAAAATGTGATTTCTTCAAAATTTAAAACTATTGATTTACAGGCGGGAGTTCTTGAAGAACAGAAAAAGAATAGTCTAAGAGAAAAAATAAGAATTGAAAAACTACTTCTTGATAATGCGGCTACCGGTAAGCAGCTTGACGATATAAATGGAAACATCAATGTATTAGACAAACAAATTTTACAGATTAAAACACAAATATTATCAACAAAGGAAGAGATAAAAACAATAGAGGCACAAATTGCTCAATTAAGAGACCAGTTAGAAAAAAGCTCGGTTGTAAACCCTGTATCAGGAACTGTTACTTTAAAACTTGCAGAACAATCAGAGATTGTCGTTTACGGAAAACCTTTATATAGGATTGCCGATTTATCTAATCTTGATTTAAAAGTTTTTATAAGCGGTGAACAATTATCATCCGTTGTGCTCGGGCAGAAAGTTAAAGTATTAATTGACAAGGGTAAGGATTCATATAAAGAATATATAGGAACCGTGTTTTGGATATCTCCCAAGGCAGAATTTACTCCAAAAATAATACAGACAAAAGAAGAAAGAGTTAATCTTGTCTATGCAGTTAAAGTTAGAGTTGAGAACGACGGTTTATTAAAAATCGGTATGCCCGGAGAAGTGATCTTTGAATAACAACGCAATTGAAATAACAGGCTTATTAAAATCTTTTCGTAATAAAATTGCTCTTAATAATCTTAATTTAATTGTTGAA
>FVAA010201075.1_pt1 | contig 16721 bp, 10 predicted proteins | sample 1504571 | NCBI WGS metagenome assembly FVAA01 (sample SAMEA4475357, study PRJEB15587) | soil metagenome | biome: Soil; feature: Field | place: India | collected 2015-03-11 | depth 0 m
ATACTACGGACTTGAACAGTTAGGAGATGTTTCGTCGGAATCAAATCTAATACTCTGCAAATATGATTCGACTACAAGAGTCTGGGTTCCGTATTATCAGGGAGTCGGCGACGGGTATTCAGTGCTGAATACAACGGCAAAGACAATAACAGTAAGCGGAATAACCGAACTTGACCGTTCGGTATGGGCATTGACGGATAACACAAGTCCGATAAGCAGACTGCAGTTAACCCTTACGGCATTAGTTGCGGGATTTTACGACAGCGGCACGGGACAAATGCGGACATCGGACAGAGTGTTGATAACGCTGCGGAATACTGTATCTCCTTATGCATTAATATCATCGGACTCCGCAACTATGAGCACATCGGGAGCAATTACTTTCCTGTCGGAAGGAACGGTGCCGGGCACGGACTATTTTATAGTGTTTAACCACCGCAACAGCGTAGAGACCTGGAGTGCGGCAGGACAGTCATTCTCAAGGATAACGGGAAGGCAGACATATAACTTTACCACGGCAGCAACACAGGCATACGGAGACAATCTGAAGAATATCAGCGGAGTGTTCTGTATATACAATGCTGATATGAATCAGGACGGAAGTATCCTGACGGATGATTATGATATATGGTATAATGATTTTATAGCGGGATTATCGGGATCAATGATAGCATCTGATTTAAACGGAGACGGAAGCATCCTGACAGATGACTATGATATCTGGTATAACAATTTCATATCGGGAGTATCCAAACAGGTTCCTCCTGCATTGATGAATGTGAAGCCATACACAAAACAGGATAGGTTGTATATGTTACGAGAAGCGTTGAAAAAGAACACAGAAAAAATAAACAGAAATCAAAACGAATAAACATAAGAAGTATAAAAATACAGGGTGTAGAGAATAACTCCGCCTTGATGCATATAAGAATAACTAACTATACAAAAAAAAGTATCCCAGATTACTGGTCATCTTTTTAAAGAAAAAAGAAACAGTAAGCATCTATTTGTTTGAGTTTCAATATATATTCACAAAAACAATAACTGCTGAATGTTATAAAATATTTTATCCTCCTCAATATTCTATATTCATTCTGATATATCCGAAACTATAATCTTTTTTAAATCCTTCGGAGATATAATTCTGTATGGTGTAGCCGTAATAAAAATCAAATATATAATTCCGAATAGGCATCCACCTGAAATTAAAGCCGATTGCATCAGTGTTTACGCGATTTCCCGCAAGAAACGGCGCATCCTCCGGATCTATTCCGTTTCTGTGCCCCTGTGCAATATCTCCGCCTACATTTTTAAGAAGGTTGCCGTTTGCATCATATATGTTATTTCCTTTTCTGACATGGCTGTATTCAAGATTAATTCTTCCCCAGTCCGAAATATTATATGTAATGCGCGAGAAAAGTTCGTCGGCGTTCGGACCTATGCGGTGTCCGAGATTTATGCCGTAAGCCGTATAGTTGTCGCGTATATCGTAATGAGTGTAAGTGTATGGTCTTGTTCTTGTATATTCAACGGTAAAAGAAAGATTTTTAATAAACGGTTCATAAAACATCCCGCCGATTTGATAAACATATTTATATTTCTGTGATGAACCTCCCGTAAAAAAACCGAACGATTCGTCATCAAGGAAGAAAGTTCCCTGTATTTCTGTATTTTTTATAAACTTTGTCCTGAAATCAAAAACAAAATTCTTATTATCCCTGTCCTGAAGCGATTGCTCCGCAAATCCCCAGAAAAGAACGGGATTGAGATATGCAAATTCAATTCTTCCGTTATATATCATAACTTCCGAAAATGCAAGGTCGATTATATCGGGAATTGCAACTTTAATTCTGTGTGCGGAAAAATATTTTGTGTATCTGTCGTCTCTGTTCTGCTGCATATAACCGACGGTTGACGCAAAAATTGAAGAATATCTGACTATCCCGTATTTAAAGTTGAGTTTTAAAAAATCCATATTGGGATTATCCCCCGAAAGAATAGGTTTGCTCCCGTATCCGTAACCGTATGTAATCTTTTCGCGTCCGAATTGTGCCGAAATTCCCATCCCTTCAATCGGTTCAATATAAAACTTAAGATACGCATTTGTGAAATCGAAGTTTTTTACCGACTCATCGCCTTCGTTAAACTTAAAGTCTGATCTTAATTTAGGTTCGATTACGGAAGCAAGTTTCTCGTCGCCGAAACTTATTCCCTTTAGAAAATCAAAAGAATAACCGAGTCGGTTGAATATTGTTCCCCGTGCCCTGAATCCTCCGTTCATTATCAGAGATTTTTTTGAATTGTCGGGTTTAAATTCCGTTCCTGCGTATAGATTCCCTATTCCCTCTATAAAGGCATTATTGCCCGGTTTACCCGCCGTAAAAATATATTTTTGTTTGTTTGAGAAGAAATCCCCGAGGTTCTTAAGAAATTTATTCCCGCCTCCGAACATCTGCCATGTGTTATCCTTGTTGGATTCTTCGGGAATAAATTCAACCTTGTATTTATCCAGAATCTTTTTTTCCGTTCTGCTTAATTCGGATTTTTTAGATTCTATGGTCTTGAGAAAATCCGCAATTTCAAACCTTGAAAGGTTGGGATTATCATCGTCGTAATTAATTATTTTCTTTACGCTCATTTCCTTCAGAAAATCATATACGGGATATTCAATTGAAACATTCTCAATCTGAGAAATACCTTTAAATGCTATGATAAAAAACAAAACCGCCGAAAATAAAAATTTTTTCATTTATAGTCTTATTTAATTATTCAATTAAATTATAAAACTAAACGAATTTTAAAAAAACAAAGTTCACGGATGTTAATATCACATTAATATTTTGTTAAGGATGGAAAATGACGTGTGGAGTATTATAATTTTTTTCTTAAGACTCGGGATATTTTAACAATACGCTTTTGTAATTCATAAATTTTATATTGCTTCCGTATTCAAAATCTTTACCTTCATAAACTATTAATCCCTTTTCGGCTTTTGATTTTAATCTTCTTATGTTGTCTGTAAATTTCTGCTTCATCGTTGCAGAGCTTTTAATCTCGTAATAAGTATTTTTTCCTTTTTCATTTTCTAAAAGATCAACTTCAACCCCGTTACTTGTTCTTATAAAGTAAAATTCCGAATTTTTTTTATTGTGAATGCTTTTCTTTATTAATTCGGATATTACGTAATTTTCAAAAAAAATTCCTCCGAATGGTGAATTTTCTAATTTGGTATCGGATAGTCCTGAAAGATATACAGAAAGCCCGGTATCATAAAAATATAATTTTGGGCTTTTTATTAGTCTTTTACCTAAGTTTTTGTAATACGGCGGAAGTAAAAAAATTATATAAGATGCTTCAAGAATAGAAATCCATCTTTTAACTGTCGTGACTGAAATACCTAATTCCTTGGAAATATCTGATAAAACAAGAATCTGAGATGTCCTCGCGGCTAATATTTTTATAAATGTCAAAAAATCCCTTAAATCTCCTATGTTAGATAAACTTCTTAAATCTTTCTCAAGATATGTATTTATATAGGAAGAATACCAGTGCCCTATATTTCTATAATTAAGGGTTGATAATTCTGGATATGAACCTTTGAATTTTGAAATATTTCTGAATTTTTCCGGTACTTCGGAATATTCAAACGGTAATAAGGTTAATAGTCCTATCCTTCCCGCAAGACTCTCTGATACTTTTCTTAAAAAATTGAAGTTTGAAGAACCTGTCAGTACATATTGCCCCTTCTTGCTCCTATTACTGTCAATTTTTATTTTTAGGTATGAAAATATTTCCGGTACAAATTGCACCTCATCAAAAATTGTTTTTTTTGAAAACCTTTTAAAGAATCCTTCGGGATCCTTATGGAAAAAATCTATATTATTTATGTCGTCAAACGTGACGTATTCGTATTTATCTCCTAAAGTATTTATCAGCATTGTGGATTTACCTGATTGCCTTGGTCCTGTTAGTCCTACTGCTGGAAATATCCTTAAATATTTTCGAAGGGTCTGTTCGGCGGTTCGCTTTATGTATTTCATAATTTTATATTTTATGTAATATTAATATATAATATTAAAATTACATAAAATTATTTTATGTCTCAATCAAATTAAGTTTTTAAATTTTAAAAGGTTCTTTTAGTCGATTCTTGAAACTTAATGAAATAATATGAATCATTAAAATTTTAACATCTTTGCTGCCGCTCGCTAATTTATATATCAAATACGCTAAAATTATTTTACTTTTATGACTTTATATAATAAATTTTACAATAATTATTATGGCAAAAGCAAAGTTGCATTCATCCGGAAAAAAACACGAACATAAACAGTCTTTCAATACGGGGTTCTTCGATTCCGATAAACCTCAGGTTATGTATGCTATGCTCGGCATTATTCTCCTTGCCGTGCTTATTTTTTTCAGGGAAGGAGTTTTTGGAGGAAAAGTCTTTGCTTCGGCTGATAACCTTTCACCCCTTAGTTTTCAGACTTTTCTGAACGATGCTAAATCGCAGGGAATTTTCCCGCTCTGGATTCCCTATATCTTTATGGGAATGCCGTCTCTTGCCTCTCTTGCAGCGGCAATTCCTTCTGTTCATAATATTTATTCTTTTATTTGGGATAAAGTATTCGAGGCATTTTCGGGAGGCAATCTCTTTTTCCTTACGCTTCCTTATTATTTTATTTTTGCGGTTACTCTTTTCTTCTATGCCCGCTATAAATTCAAGAATAATCTGATTGCCCTTTTCTGCTCGTTGCTCGGTGTCTTTGCTACGGGTATTATTCAGTTGATTATTGTGGGACATCATACTAAAATGATGACGTTTTCTTTCTTTCCTCTGATTCTTTTACTTGTTGAACTTATATCTTCGGAAAGAGATAATTATAAGTCGATTTTCTATTTTGCGGTTTTAACCGTTACGCTTTTTATTCAGTTGCACTTCCATCATATCCAGATGCTTTTTTATTCCTATATGATGATAGGAATATATCTGGTTTATTTTATCATTTACAATTTTACTCAGAAAATTAATGTCGGTGGAATAGTTAAAGCATCTGCACTTTTTATTGCGGGCGTAATTCTTGCTCTTGCAATGGATGCCGATATTATTATGTCAATTAAAGATTATAATAAATATTCAATTCGAGGAGAATCAAGTATAGTTTCGAAATCCGATCCCGCTCAGAAAGACGCAAAACCTTTGAGTTATGAATATGCAACTAACTGGTCTTTCAGTCCGGGAGAAGTAATGACGTTAATTCTGCCTTATTACTATGGGTTCGGAAATGTAGAAGTTAAAGGTCAGAGAACAAATCTTTATTGGGGGCAGATGCCGTTTACCGATTCTCCCGTATATTTCGGCGTAATTGTTCTCGCTCTTGCAATTGCAGGTGCTGCCCTGAATTTCAAAAAAAATCCTCTTGTTCAGGCAACATCTGTTATTATAATCTTCTTTATGTTTCTTTCTTTCGGTAGAACTTTCCCTGTAATTTACGATTTATTTTTCTATAATCTGCCTTTTTTCAGCAGTTTCAGAGCCCCCGTTATGATTCATTATTATATTGACCTCGCTTTTGTTATTCTTGCTGGATTCGGTCTGAAGTCCGTAGTCGAATCCGTTAAGGATGCAGTTTCTCAGAAGAAATATGAAAAAGTTCTTTATACTTTTGCGGGAATCGGCGTTCTGATGTTTATAATTTCTGTTATCGGATTCGAAAGTTCTTATACCGATGCTGTCTCAATAGGTCCTCTTGCCCAGAAACTTCGTCAGCAGACCGATAATATGCAGCAAATCAGTCAGTATGTTAAACAGGTCTCTTCCGTCGCTTATGAAAATGTAATTTCGGATCTTCGTATGCATGCATTCCTGTTCCTTATTGTTGCGGGTCTGATGTTTGCCTACATTAAAAGAAAAATATCGGTTACGGTATTTCTTGCGGCTGTAATTCTTGTAGCACTGTTCGACCTTTTGAGCGTCAGTCTGAAAACTCTGCACTGGGATCAGAAATCACAGAAAGAAAGTTTTATTGCCGATAAGGATTATACAAAATGGCTTTTGAGCAGAGAACCCGTAACTTATAATTACCGCGTTGCCGAATATAACAGAGGAAATCTCATAACCTCAAACGAACTTGCGTATTTCCGACTCCATCAGTTTAACGGCTATCACGGAGCGAAAATAAGAATCTATCAGGATGCTATCGATGTCTGCGGAGGCGAAAATCCCTTCCTGCAGGCGCTCGCAAATGTTAAGTATCTGATCTCGGATTCTCCCGTCAAAGATACTATGTTTTACCGTGAAGTTTACAAGGGAAGCAGTATTGTATATGAAAACAAACTTGCTATGCCCCGTGCATTCTTTGTAGACGAGTATAAAGTTGAAACAGGAATAAATATTCTGAACAACATTAAAAATGTATCTTTCAATCCTTATACAACCGCCTTCACCGAAAAAGAACTTGGTGTTGCAATAGAAAAACCCGATTCTACCGCTTATGCAAGGATTATATCTTTTGGAATTCACGATATAGAATATGAAGTTAATGCCGGCGGAAATAATCTACTTGTCCTGAATGAAATTTATTATCCCGCAGGATGGAAAGCGTATATTGACGGTAAAGAAACGGAAATTTATAAAACAAATTATTTTCAGCGTTCTATAGTTGTCCCCAAAGGCAAACATAAAATTGAAATGAAATTTCACCCTGATTCTTATTATACGGGAAAATCAATAAGCATTGCTTCCAATATTATTGTTTCCCTCCTGCTGATAGGAGGTATTTTTGGCTTTTTCCTCAGAAAAAAGAAATCTGAGTCCTGATTATTATTTTTGATTTCATTTTTAATTACGGATTTTAATTTGTCCGTTATGCAATGATTTAATTTAATTATTGCACGGAATCCCATATTTTCCGAAAACACTTTTTTGTTTTTTTAATAACTGTTCCCACTATATTGCAACATGCCCGTTCTTTGAAATATTATCTGTTTTCTTTGTCGTTTTCTAATGTTACAATCGGCTTGCCTGTCTTAAGTCAAAGAATAAAAAATATCATCTGCACGATTCTGTGTTCCCTCCTTGATACTCCTTAAGAAAATCTTAACTGACTTGTAGTGAACTCATATTATAATGTCCGATTTGTGTCCTGTCTTTTTAAATCCTGAAAATTTTTAATAATTGTTTTATCAGGATTTACCTTCCCGAACTTGTCCGGTTCGGCGATTTAACACGCCGGAAGGAAATATCAAATTCTGTTCGGAAATAACGCTTTAACCTTGCAATAGAAATTTATTTTTTCAAGTTTTATATTGTTTTGTAACACGATATCGCAACTAAAGTAAACGCTTTTATTATGTTTAAAAAAATTCTTATTGCCAATCGAGGAGAAATTGCCGTCAGAATAATTACCACTGCAAAAGAACTCGGTATAAAAACAGTTGCTGTTTACTCCGACTTTGACAGGTATTCTCTTTATTCTAAACTTGCCGATGAGGCATATCATATCGGCGAATCTCCCGCATCGCAGAGTTATCTTCTTGCCGATAGAATTATTGATGTAGCGAAAAAAACCGGCTCGGATGCAATTCATCCGGGATACGGCTTTCTCTCCGAACGAGGAATGTTTGCAAAAATGTGTGCCGATAATAATATCAAATTTATTGGTCCTCCGCATACCGCAATAGAAGACCTCGGTAGCAAAACTAAAGCGAAACAACTTGCTGTAAAAAATAAAGTTCCTGTAGTTTCCGGAACAGAAAAAGCAATAACTGATTTGGATGAAGCAAAAGGAATTGCCTCAAAAATCGGTTATCCCGTTATGATAAAAGCGTCTGCAGGCGGCGGCGGAAAAGGTATGAGAGTGGTTAAGTCGGAATCGGATCTTGAAAGTTCTCTACGTATGGCTCAGAACGAAGCCCGTTCTTCGTTCGGTGACGATAGTGTCTTTATCGAAAAATTTGTCGATTCGCCTCGGCATATTGAATTTCAGATTCTTGTTGACGAGCACGGAAATGCCGTTCATCTCGGTGAACGTGAATGCTCGATGCAGAGACGTCATCAGAAAATCATTGAAGAAACCCCCTCTCCGATTATGGATGAAGCCCTCCGTCACGAAATGGGTGAATGTGCTAAAAGAATCGCTCTCGCAGCGGGTTATACTAATGCGGGAACTGTTGAATTTATGGTTGATAAAGATAAGAATTTTTATTTTCTTGAAGTTAATACCCGTCTTCAGGTTGAGCACCCGATTACGGAAATGAGAACGGGGCTTGACCTTGTAAAAGAGCAGTTATCTATTGCTTCGGGTAATAAACTTCCTTTTACGCAGGAAGATATTAAGTTTAAAGGACATTCTATTGAATGCCGTATTTGTGCCGAAGACCCGAATAATAATTTTCTTCCTTCAATCGGTAAAATTGATTTTATCAGCAGAACGCTCGGTAACGGTATGAGAGAAGATACGGGAATTGAAGCGGGAAACGAAATATCTATTTTTTATGATTCTATGATTTCAAAACTCATATCTTACGGCGACAGCAGGCAGACGGCAATACTTAAAATGAAACGTGCTTTAAAAGATTATACGATTCACGGTGTTAGTACAAATATTAATTTCCTTCTTTCTCTGCTTGATTGTGAAGAGTTTTTAAAAGGCGATTATCACACTCAATTTGTCGAAAAGTCGTTTCTTCCCCGACTTACTGAAACAGAAACAATTAAAGACGAAGATTTGAAAAATGCCGTTTATCTCTCTGCGGCTTTGTTTAAGGAAAATTTCGGACATGAATCTTCGGAATTGCAGATTAAAAGCAAACCCGGAATGAGCCCTTGGCTCAAAAGAAAGGATTATAATTACAGATGAATAAATATTTTATAAAAAACGGAAATCAAACAGAAGAAATTTCCCTTTCGCCGGATGTCTTCTGTATCAACGGAAAAGAGTTTAAATATGAAAAAAAGTTCGTTAATGATAATATACTTATTCTGCGGCTTGATAATAAAAATTATATTGTAAAAGCAGATAAAGTTCACGATGAGGAAATCAAAAATACCGAATTTGAAATCAGTGTTCAGTCAAAAACTTTTACGCTTGAATGTAAAAGCGAACTTGATGTCCTCGTTGAAAAACTCTCAAAAAGCCATACGGGCGTGAAAATTAAAAATGAACTGACGTCCCCTATGCCCGGCTCTATTGTTAAAATTAATGTTCGTGAAGGGCAAAAAGTGAAAAAAGGTGATGTCCTCCTTGTTCTCGAAGCAATGAAAATGGAAAACGAACTTAAAGCGGCTGGAGACGTAATTGTTAAACAGATACTCGTAGAAGAGAAAATGTCCGTTGATAAAAATCAGGTTCTCGTTAAATTCGAACTTTGATTTTTCTCTCTCGCCTGTTTTATTTTTATAAAAGTATTTGAATACCTTTCGCATAGCAGATAATAAATAATATTATAATATTAACGTCTTAATCTGAATTAAGTTTATGCAGTTATTTCTTGCTTTTGCATCTTTAATAGCGGCAGTTGTGCCGATGTTTTTTTATCTGCTCTTAATCTGGTGGATGGACAGAAATGAACGGGACCCTTTTTGGATTGTACTCTTGAATTTTTTCTGGGGTGCGACGGGAGCGATTTTTCTCGGAATAATCGGAAGTGTATTATTCCAATTGCCTCTAAATGTCGCAATTCAGACTTTTTTCGGAAGTGATGCGGGCGAACTTGTAAACCTTTCGGGTGCCGTTATCACTGCACCTCTTGTCGAGGAATTTACTAAAGGTGTCTTCCTTTTTATTATGGTCAACACAAGAAAATTTGACGGTGTGGTTGACGGCGTTGTTTACGGAGGTGCAATCGGTCTTGGATTCGGTATGACCGAAAACTTTCTTTATTTTCTTACGAATTCTTCCGAACCTGTTTCGTGGTTTATTATTGTTGTTCTCAGAACTCTCTTCTCGGCGGTTATGCATTGTATGGCAACGGCAACTTTCGGAGGATTTCTCGGTCTTGCTAAATTTAAACCTGCCGGTCTTAAAATTATTCTCTTGCCCGCAGGGTTTTTCATTGCGGTATTTCTGCATTTCTCTTGGAATCTTACGGTAAGTTTTGAAGAAACAACCTTGCTTGGCTTTGCATTCTTAGTATTTTATTTCATAGGATGGTTCTCTGTTTTTCAGATTGCCCTTTTTCTCGAAGCCCGAACTATAAAACGCGAACTTGAAGACGAATCCGTAAACGGATTAATACCTTCGGAGCATCTTTATTATCTGCCCTATATTTCAAAAAGATTTAAATTCGGTTGGTGTCCTCAGGGAGTTAATCAGAAACAATATGTTAAAACTGCCGTGCAACTTGCCTTGAGTAAGTATCATTTTAAAAATTCAAGCGGAAAAAGACAGATTGAATACCAAAGGGAAATCGAAAATTATCGATATAATATTAAGAAGATGTTCTATTATGCTAATTTAAGTTATAATAAAAGCAGAAATTAAGAACAAAAACTGACGAATGTCTCTAACGGATAAAGTAATAAAAAATACGCTCTATTATGTTTTATCTCAGATTGCAAGTATGGTTCTGCTGTTCTTTCTTACTCCTTTTATTATTTCAAAAATCGGGGAATCTCAGTTTGGGATTTATGCACTCGTTATAGGTTTTACGGGCTCTTTCGGTCTTCTTGATTTAAGTCTCTCAAGTTCTTTTGTCAAATTTATTTCCGAAAATTATAACAGAAAAGAATTTGAAGGACTAAATCACACGGTCAATACGGGTTTTTTGTTTTATTTCGTTTTTTCGACGCTTATTTGTTCGGCAGGATTTCTGTTCACCGATAAAATTCTGTCCTTAATTAACATACCGCAGGATTTATATGGTATTGCAAAAAATGCCTTCTATATTGCCCTTGCTGTCTTTTTTATAAATAATGTCTTTACAATCTATGCTTCGGTACTTATAAGCATTCAAAAGATGTTTATTACAAGCATAACATCGGCTGTTTTGGGTGTGTTTAATTTTATCTTTGTTATTGTATTGTTAAGTATCGGTTACGGACTTACTGCGATTCTCGTTATTCAGTTGATTGTTGCTGTTTTGAATTCGGTTGTTCTGTTTTTGTATTCCCTGAAGTTCATTCCCGAACTGAAAGTCAGTTTTAAAATGTTCAGCAGAAAATCCCTTAAGGAAATGACGTCTTTTGGTTTGCAAATGCAGGTTTCAAAGGTAGCGTCTTTTGCCTCCGAAAAATATGAAGAGTTCCTTCTTGCGGCTTTTTCCGTCTTGAGCAGTGTAACTTACTACAATATTGCCCAACGGCTAATACGGCTCGGAAAACTTATTCCTTTTCAGTTTGTTGTTCAGGTTGCACCTGTTGCCGCCGAGTTTAAAGCAAAAGAAGAAAACGAAAAACTTCGGAGACTTTTTACCGATACTACAAAATATCTTTCTCTTGTTTCGCTTCCTGTTTTCACTTATATGTTCTTTTTCTCGGATTATATGCTTGAAGCGTGGATGGGAAAAGATTACGAAATAACAGTGAATATTATAAGAATTTTATCCGCTGCCTCAATTCTGAATTTTATTTTATCCGCACCGGGAAATTCTATTACACCGAATATCGGAATTCCGAAATATCAAATGTTTGAAGGACTGATTTTTCTTTCCGTAAATCTTGTAGCAAGTTATTTTTTCATAAAAATTTACGGAATAACGGGTGCCGCAATCGGAAACGGTATTGCTGTTGTTTTTGCGTCGGCATTCGTATTTATTGCTTCTTGCGGATATTTCCGGCAGGGTATTCTTAAAACGGCTATTCGGAATGCGGGGATCCCTTTTATATCGGTTCTTGTATCTGCCGTTATATCTCTGGTTATTTCAAATATAATTTCTTTGTTCTTGAATTTCGGGACGGGAAGAATTAACGGGATTGTTTTTCTGATAATTACATCCTTACCGTTTACGGCGCTTTATTTTTTGATACTTTTGAGATTCGGTTTTATAAACGATAGAGATAAAAAAGTTATTTCAAAATTAATTTCTAAAATTATACCTGCGGAAAAAATAATCGGTTATGATTATAATCCCCGCTGGGAATACAAAGGAGAACTTGTAAGTATTTGCGTTGTTACCCATAACAGAAAGAAAATGCTGGAAAAATGCATTTCTTCTCTTTTAAATAGCGTAGGAAATATTAACTACGAACTTATTATCGGTGATAATAATTCAACCGACGGAACCCGTGAATATCTCTCGTCTTTAAAAAACGAAAAGATAAAAGTAATTTTAAATGATAAAAACATAGGCACAAATGCTAAAGCCGAATGCGTCGAATCCGCAAAAGGAGAATTCATAATAGGAATAGACGATGATGTGCTTGAATTTCCCGATAACTTCTTCGAAAAATTAATTACTGCATATATGAAAATTCCTCTTGCGGGTTATCTTGCCTCCGATGTTGTTCAGGACGATAAAACAAACGGAGCAAAACAGCCCCAGGAGTTTTATAAAAGCGAAGTTTTCGGCGGTTTGACTCTTCAGATAGGTCCGACAGGAGGATGGTGCTTTATAATTTCAAGAAAAGTCTATGAATCTGTAGGGAAATTCTACAAAAACTATAATCTTGTTTTCTTTGCTGAAGACGGAGATTTCGGTATCAGAGCCCTCAGGAAAGGATACAGAGTCGGGATTATCGAAGGACTTAAAGTCTATCACGCAACAGGAGAATATTATAATAAAGAGTATAAGAAAATTATGGATAATAAATATGCCGATTTTGCAAAAGGTCTGCCGGTTGCTTACAGAATAAGAAGAAAACTATCGGGATATATTGATTTGAAAGGATATCTGAGAAAACTTGTAAAATATGCCTACGATGAAAATTAATTTTATAGTTCCCGAAATTTCAATCACGGGCGGAATCAGAGCGGTTTTCAAAATTGCAAATTTATTGACCCAAAAAAAACATGATGTAATTGTTTATGCTCCGGGAATTCCCGCAAATCCATACAAAGGTCAGATTAAACCCTATTATATCCGATACAGGTATAAAAAAATGTTTAAATATTTTTCGGGTAAATTAAAGATACCCGATGATGTCTTTAGGTATGATTTCAAAATTAAAATCGTTCCGTTTGTTAACAATTTTTTTATAAGAAACTCGGATGCCGTAATAGCAACTGCATGGACAACCGCAAAACCTGTATATCGTTTATCAGGGTCTAAAGGAAAGAAGTTTTATTTTATTCAGGATTATGAAGTATGGAATTCGAATGTTAAGTATGTAGATGAAAGTTATAGATTCCCTCTGAAAGCAATTACTATATCGGATTATCTTGTAAAACTTCTGAAAGAAAAATTTAATAAAGATTCTTCAAAGGTTCTTATGTCTCCCGATTACGATATTTTTTATAATAACGAAAAAATATTCAATGATCCTCCTGCAATATTGTTTATGGATCACATGCTTGAAAACAAAAATACTGTTGGAGCAATCGGAACTGCTGTTAAACTGAAAGAAAAATATCCCGAATTAAAAGTCCGTGCTTTCGGAGTTTATAAACATCACGAATTTCCTGACTTTGTAGAATTCAGTTCGGGAAACACTGATGAACAAGTCAGAAAACTTTATTCAATGTCGGATATATTTATTTTCCCCAGTCTTTATGAAGGATTTGGCATACCGCCCGCAGAAGCAATGGCTTGTAAATGTTCTGTAGTCGGTAATGCCGTCGGTGCACTTCCCGAATATGCCGTTGACGGGGAAACGGCATTACTTACGGATCCGAAAGATCCCGAAGCACTTTTTAAAGCCGTTTGTAAATTAATAGATAACCGAGAATTATTAAAGAAGATTTCAGTAGCAGGATATGAGTATGTTAGAAAAAAACTCGATTGGGAAAAATCTGTTGATGAATTTGAAAAAATCTTGATTAGCGGATGAAAAAAGTATCAATAGTAATTGTTAATTATAATACGGGAAAAATTCTTGCCGAGTGTCTGAAATCTATTTATGATAATGAAAATCACGAATCGGTAGAAATTATAATCGTGGATAATTCATCGACGGATGATTCTGTTCGGGTAATTAGAGAATCGGAAAAATTATACAAAGGAATCAGAGTAATTCTTCTATCGGAAAGGATAAGTTTCTCTGCGGCAAATAATAAAGGTATTGAGGCATCAACGGGGGATTATCTTCTGATATTAAATCCTGATATAATATTTACAATGCCCGTGCTTGAAAAACTCGCTCAATATCTTGAAACGGGAAAAGTTGGTGCTGTAACTCCGATGCTTCTCGGTAACAACGGAAAATTTCAATACGGATATTTCCAAAAATATCCGACATTAGCCCGATTTCTTTTATTTGATTCTGTTCTTGCAAAACTTTTTCTTGGTAAAAGAAATCTTGAAATTAAATATCTTCATAGCGGAAATTCTATTTCAATGGATTGTGAAGTTAATTTTGTTCCTCAGATTCCTTGTGCCTTTTTCATGGTTAAAACTGATGACTTAAAAAAAATCGGTTTAATGGACGAATCTTTTAAACTTTTTTTTGAAGATGTTGATTTAAGTTATAGAATGAATAAAATATCAAGACTCGGTGTCGTTTCGGATTTGTCCGTTAAGCATCTCGGAGGGGAAAGTTTTAAAACGCCCGATAATTGGTGGATGCACGGAAGGTTTATTGTAAGTATGATAACTTTTATGAGAAAACATTACGGTAATTTTCATGCTTGCACTCTTAGCGTATTAGCAAAAATTAATTCAGGAATTATTCTCTTGATCGAAAAACTAAAAGGAAACAAAGCGGATATTTACAGAATTAAAAAACATAGGCTTTTATTAAAATTATTAAAGGAAGAAAAACCTTGATTGCCGTAATTATACCGAATTATAACGGAATTGAGCATCTGAAAACCTGTATTGATTCGCTCTCGGAGCAGTCTTTTAAAGATTTTTCGATAACAATGATTGATAACGGCTCGGATGATGATTCGGTTTCGTATGTAAGAAAAAATTATCCTTTTGTCAAAATTATCGAGTTCGAAATAAATAAGGGGTTTTCTTCTGCCGTTAATGCGGGAATAAAAGATGCTCTTAGGAATAATTCGGTTGATTTTGTAGTTCTCCTGAATAACGATATCGAGTGTTCAAAAAATTTTCTTGAGGAAATTATAAAACCGTTTGATAATATCTCCGTCGGTAGCGTTGCTTCAAAAATGCTGAACTTTTATCAGCGTGACGTAATTGACGATACGGGAAATTTTTTAAGTCTTACTCGCTCTCCGTGGGCAAGAGGTCACGGTGAAGCGGATTTCGGACAGTATGATGAACCCGAACAGATATTTTCTCCCTGTGCCGGGGCGGCTGCATACAGAAGAACGGTATTTGAAACCGTTGGTTTTTTTGACGAAGATTTCATCTCTTATTATGAAGATGTCGATTTTGGCTTTCGTATGCAAATTGCAGGTTTTAAATGTCATTATAACCCGAAAGCAATATGCTATCATAAGAGAGGTGCAACTACTCAGGCATGGAAGGGGTATCAGACAAGAATGTGCGAGAAAAATCTTGTTGCATTAAGATTTAAAAATTATCCTTTATCATTGTATTTAATTTGTCAGCCGTTCTTTATTGCGGGCAGGATTAAAAGATATTTAAGGTTTTGGAAATATCATTCTTTTTCTCTTTTTTTATCGGCAATATCGGGTTATTTGCAGGGTCTTTCGGGATTAGTTAAATGTTATAAAAAAAGAAGAGAAATTAAAAAAATTAAAGTGCTAAATACTAAAGAGATTAAATTATTATTTAAAGAACCACGTAAGAATTCCGTTCCTTGATTTCAAAACCATTAATATCGGTATTAATAGTTAATTATAACGGTAAGGATTTTTTAAAACCCTGCTTGGATTCGGTTCTATCACAGACATTTAAGGACTTTGAAATTATATTAGTGGATAATTGTTCTTCTGATTTAAGCATTGAGTTCGTAAAGAACTTATATGACGATAAAAGGCTTAAACTGTTTTCTCTTGACTCTAACAAAGGATTTACCGGAGGCAATAATTATGCTTTTAGTATGTCTTCGGGGGAATATATTGTCTTGCTTAATAATGACGTAGTTGTAGAGGGAAATTGGCTTGAGGAACTCTACTCATTTATATCCGTCAGACCGGATGCAGGAATTGTTCAGTCTCTTGTTCTGACCGAAGGAATACCCGAGAAATATTATAAGAAAAACGGAACCGTAAACCTTCTCGGTCACAATATTATGGAAATTTTTAATATCGGTAGTGACGGTATAGGCGAGATTTTTCAGGCAACGGGTTGCTCTATGATTATACGTAGGTCAGATATAGAAAAATTCGGTTATCTCTTCCCCGATGAGTATTTTGCTTATGCTGAAGATACTTTTCTTTGCTTTAGAATCAAATTTGAGGGGTTAAATATTTATCATAATGCAAAATCAATCGTTCACCACAAAGGAGGAGCAACATCCGAAAAAATAAAATTTAAAGAACTTGCATACTATCGTGAAAGAAACCGTCTCCTTAATTTTCTGGTTTTTTTTGATAATGTTTTTATCGTAAAATATTTTCCGTATCTTATATTTAATTTTTTCATGAAAACTGTGTTGGGTATTATAAGATCGTCTAAATATCCCTTGTCATCAACATTTAGAGCATATTATTATTTTATTTCAAACCGAAATAAGATAAAAGAAAAAA
>FVAA010200099.1_pt1 | contig 16559 bp, 16 predicted proteins | sample 1504571 | NCBI WGS metagenome assembly FVAA01 (sample SAMEA4475357, study PRJEB15587) | soil metagenome | biome: Soil; feature: Field | place: India | collected 2015-03-11 | depth 0 m
AAAAAAAAGGGTGTTAATCAAATCCTCTGAGGAGGAGTAATTAACACCCCTAAATCTTAAGAAGTATTTTATTTAACTAAAGTCATCATCTTGGTTTCTGTTCTTAACCCTGATTCAAGTCTGTATGTGTATATTCCGCTTGATAATTGTGTCCCGTTAAAATCTACACTGTAATTTCCGGCATTCCTGTATTCGTTTACGAGCGTTGCAACTTCCTTGCCTAAAATATCATAAACCCTCAGGGTTACGTTTCCTGATTTGGGAATTGAAAAATTGATTTTTGTGACGGGATTGAATGGATTCGGATAATTCTGTGATAATTCAAATTTTACGGGATTATTAACCGCAAAATATCCTGCATTTGTGATTGTTCCGCCGTTAGTTCTTACCCAGTTTATTATGTTTGACAGAACAAAACGTAAGTGTCCGTTTATAAAATATCTCGGATCCTGAAATAATGATGCTACCACGTAATTTGTTCCGGAATATCCGATTGCCGCTAAAGTATCGGTATTTGATATTCTGTTTGTATATTTGTATAAAGTTACACCTCCGTTATTTATTGCACCGTCGGGATAATATCCTGATCCCGCAGGTGAGTTTGTCATCTCTCTGACATTCCCCGAATCGATAGCCGCACCCGTAATAGAATAGAAATTTGTTATTGAACCGTTATCTACTCTATAACCGAATTTACAGATTTCAAGTGAAAATACGGAATCTTTGCTTCCCGATCCTGTTCTTGCGTAATTGTAAGCAATGTCTCCTCCGATAAGGATTAATGCTTTTTTGTTTCCTGCTGTTCCGCTTGCTAACCAGTTCATTAAATTATTTCTTGCTGTTAATCCCATGTATCTGGCATTTATTGCATCGAAACTTGTTTCTTGTATGATAATCGTCTGATACGAAGAGCCTATTAAATTAGATAATGTTGAAGTAGTGTCGAAAGTCTGAACAGTGTAACCTGAAATTAGTGAAGGTAAATATCTGAACATGCTGTCTCTGTCCGCAAGTCTTTTTTGAAGCGAACTTGTTACTGTTGTATCATGAATTAATACAAGTGTGTTTTGAGCAAAAATTTTTGCTGATGTTGTCAGTGTTATTATGGTTATAAATAACAATGACAGTAAAAAGTTGTTTTTGTTTCTCATAATCTTTCCCTTTTGTTTAAATTTAATTTTATAACTCAAACTATATTATTAAAGTTCGTTTATTTTGAGAAAGATTATAAAAAAACGGCTGTCGTAAAACAGATGTATTTTTCCGACAGCCGTTAAAAATCAGATTACTATTCTTCTTTGCCTATAAATTTATAAACTAAACCCGCTAATAATGCTCCGATAATAGGTGCGACCCAGAATAACCATAATTGTTCTAAAGCCCATCCGCCGACAAATATTGCCTGAGAAGTACTTCTTGCGGGATTTACTGATGTGTTTGTAATCGGAATGCTGATTAAATGAATAAGGGTCAAACATAAACCGATTGCAATAGGTGCGAAACCCGCTGGTGCTCTCTTATCGGTTGAGCCGAGAATAACAATAAGGAAAACAAATGTTAAAACTATTTCGGCAATTAATCCCGATACCAATGAATAACCACCCGGTGAATGATCTGCATACCCGTTTGCCGCAAAACCGCTTGCCTTTAAATCAAATCCTGCTTTGCCGCTTGCAATCAGATAAATAATTAATGCACCCCCGATTGCCCCTAATACCTGTGCTATAATGTAAGGTATTAATTCGGATGCTTTAAACCTTCCCCCCATCCATAATCCGACCGAAACCGCAGGGTTTAAATGGCATCCCGAAATATGTCCTATGGCAAATGCCATTGTCAGAACGGTTAATCCGAATGCAAGTGAAACACCCATGAATCCGATACCGACTTCGGGAAACGCTGCCGCAAATACTGCGCTTCCGCACCCTCCCAAGACAAGCCATAAAGTGCCTAAAAATTCAGCAGTTAATTTCTTTGCCATATTTCGTCCTTTCTTTAAATTTAATTTTTAAAAAGATATTAAGATATATTAATTAATTTAATTATTTCTGGATCATCATTTTTTTTATCTCTGTAAATCCGTTCACGTCAAGTTTGTAAAAATAAATACCGCTTGTAAAATTTCTTGCATTTAAATTATAGGTGTAATTACCTGGTTGCATGGTTTTTTCAATTAAAATAGCCGTGGTTCTTCCGAGTATATCATAAATTTTTAATGTTACAAAACCTTCTTTTGCAATGCTGAATTTAATATTAGTCGAGGGATTAAAAGGATTAGGATAATTTTGATGTAGAGCATATCCTGAAGGAATCTCCTTATTTGGTTCTGTGTTTGTTACGGCAGAATATCTGTCCCAGAAAAGTTTTTTTGAACTTCCGTCTAATCCTACCCATACTACCCCTAAATCTGCGGTTATTAATTCCGCAATTGCGGGTTTGTATCCCGCATCTGACCAGAGAGGAGGATGTTGGCTTATATAAGTTGGACTTGAAAATGTAGAGCTGCTTAAATTTGAGTATCGGTACGCAATTTTATCTGTTCCGTTTGTCGGAGGACCCGCCTGTAAACTGTCTGAATAATAAACTATGTCAAACCCGCTGGTTCCGCTTGTAAATGTTTTAAGATCAAACCAGTATTCGTCAACATTCGGATTTGAAGCAATATCTATTATTCCTGAATAAGTCGATCCTGAATTCACGCTTTGTCGCCCTTTAATATCCATACTACCTGTTGTCCCTTGTGACCATACTATCCATATAGTTCCGTTTATATAAGCCGACATGAATTCCGGTTTTGGTATAATTTCCGATACTACGTCCATCACTCCCGAAGAAGTTAATACACCGGGCGAAGTCTGAATATATTTAAATGCTCTTATAACGGAAGAAATTGTATCGCTTTGTACGGGTCCGTAGTAATTGAGTATAAGTGTATCACCGGGTGAAATGGTTAATCTTGTTCCTGTTCCCGATGCAGTAACGCTTCCTCTGTTTCCCCATGTGAATCCTCCGTCTGTTGAACCGTATCTCCTTATCGCTGTCGGTATCGTATCAAGAAATATATATAGCGCCCCTGAAGATGCTCCGACAGCATCAAACCCCTTATAATTTCCCTGTAAAACGGAATTTAAAGTCAGGTTTCTGAAATTCCATGTCCATATCGTTCCTAAGTACTGAACAAATGCATAGATTGAATCGGGATTTGTTCCCGATTTGACAAGTTTTATTTTGTTGTATTTTACTCGTAGAGACAATCCGTAATTATATAAAGTCCATGTGTTTCCGTTATTTGTGGATTGAAAAATAACCATCCCTAAGTTGCTTGTTGAAAGTGTATCGTTTACGGCAACATAAATTGTTCCGTTATTAGCCGTAATAGCCGATATAGGTCCAATCGGTTCAAAGTTAGATACTACTATATCATTACCCCATACAGGTCTTACCGAGTTAATGCCTGTCGGTCTTGCTTGTTGTATTGATTGTTCCTGTGCATTTAGAGATGATATTATTAGTAAGATGAAAAAAAGAAAGTAAAGTTTTTTCATATAATTAATCTTTTGAGTTAAGATTAATAATTTATGTATAAAATCAACATTTTAAAAGAGAAATTATTTTATATCACTTATAGTTAACATAATTTTAATTAAATTATTATTCATTTTTTAAAATTACTATAAGTTAGGTATGGCAGTTAAGGATATAACGGAAAAGATTGTTTCCCTAGCAAAAAGGCGGGGTTTTGTTTTTCAGTCTTCTGAAATTTACGGAGGTTTAAACGGATGCTGGGATTACGGTCCTTTAGGCGTTGAACTTCTTAATAATGTTAAATCCGCTTGGTGGCGTGAAATGACATTCAGAGAAAATATTGAGGGAATTGATGCATCTATTTTGATGCACCCTCGTGTGTGGGAAGCATCTGGACACGTCGAAAATTTTACGGATCCTATGGTGGATTGTAAGGAGTGCAAAGCCCGTTTTCGTGAAGACCAGATTGAAGATTCGGAATGCGGAAATAAAGCATATAAAGGAAGAAAAGCAATTAAATGCCGTGATGAAGGCAAATTTACCGAAGCAAGAAACTTTAATCTGATGTTTAAAACATTTATCGGACCTCTCGAAGATTCTTCTGCTGTCGTATTTCTTCGTCCCGAAACCGCACAGGGAATTTATGTAAATTTTCTTAATGTAAAAGAATCTTCAAGGCAAAGATTACCTTTTGGTATTGCACAGATTGGAAAAGCATTCAGAAATGAAATAAATACCAAAAATTTTCTTTTCCGTACCCGTGAGTTCGAGCAGATGGAAATGCAGTTTTTTATTAACCCCAAAGAAGATGATAAATGGTTTGAATATTGGAAAGAACAAAGAATTAACTGGTTTTTAAAATACGGTTTGAAAAAAGAAAAGATTAAAATTTATGTTCACGAAAAACTTGCACATTATGCTAAATCCGCCGTTGATATTGAATACGAATTTCCTTTTGGTTTCGGAGAAATAGAAGGTATTCATAACAGAACAGATTTTGACCTGAAAAGACATTCCGAATATTCGGGAAAGAAAATTGAATATTTTGACGATTTAACAAAGGAAAGATATATCCCTTATGTAATAGAAACTTCGGCAGGTGCATCAAGAAGTTTTATGGCTTTTCTTTTTGATGCTTATGATGAAGAGGAAGTTGTTAAAGAAAATTCCGACGGAAGTAAATCTTCCGAGATGCGAACCGTGCTACGTTTTCATCCAACTCTTGCTCCCGTTAAGGTTGCAGTTTTTCCTCTTGTTAATAGGGACAGAATGCAGGAAATCGCAAAAAATATTACGGAAGATCTAAGAAATTCCTTTAAAGTATTCTATGATGATTCGGGTGCTGTCGGCAGAAGATACAGAAGACAGGATGAATGCGGGACTCCTTTCTGTATAACGGTGGATTCCGAAACCCTTCAGAACGGTTCGGTTACGATTCGGGAAAGAGATTCGATGAAACAGGAAAGAATTAATATGGATAATATTAAGGAATATATTCTCCCGCAAATTATTTGATTGATGATTACGTTTATTGGTTTGCTTGCAGCCGCATTAACTACCTTTGCTTTTTTACCTCAGGCAGTAAAGGCATTAAAAACTAAACATACAAAAGATATATCGCTTATTATGGTTATTATGCAAACGATGGGAATTTCTATATGGATTATTTATGGTCTGTTGATTACCGATATCCCGATTTTTCTTGCGAATACTTTAGGACTAATGATTGTTGCCGTAATATTAGCGGTGAAATTGAAATACGGATAAAATTAATTATTCGTATTTTAAAAAATTGTTTAAAAATAAAAGTGTATATTGAATTGGAATTCGTTAGTATTCGGATTTATGTCGTCACTCACAAATCTGTACATCGCTTCGGTTTCAAGACCTGTTAGTGGATAAATTACCGCTCCTAAACTTGTTCTTATAATCCTTGAATTATTAATGTCCCTGTTCCTCTGAAAGTATTCGTATTGGCTTCTGAATTCCAGCCCGTTTGCTATCATTATGTTTAGTTCCCCGAATCCTATCAATCCGCGCTTCATAATATTTGTTTCGGTTCTTTCTGTGAAATCTATTTCTCCCAGAAGCGCTATCCTCTTTAGAATTCCTATCTTTGCAAATCCTCCGTATGAATTATAGTTAGCATCATTGACGGAAGAAGTAATCGGATCGAATGCATTGTAAGGATTGTTGTAAAAAGATCCTCCTATATTCAGGTTAAAATTATTGTTTTCGGAGTTTAGAGTAATATCCGCACTTGATACAAATAATCTTTTAGGATCCGTATCGTAAAAGCCGTTTTTATTTCCGTTATATAAACCCATATTAAAATTGAATATTCCCGGAGATATACCGATTTCTAATCCGTCATTTGTTTGTCTGGGTGAATTCAGTATCTCGTTTCTTTGAAAAGCCCTGTGTTCAATTATTTTTATTCCGTAATTTGGTGTAAATCTCCCTGCCTTAAAAAATAAATTTAGCGGTAAATTGGTTATCATTCCGAAAACTTCATAGTGAGAAGTATTGCTTGGTGCCTCATATCCGGGATTTACATACACGCTGATAAAATCATTTACCTTTGCATTAACATATATGTCGCCCTGCATTGTCAGAAATGTGTTTAATGAATTACTGTTCGGGACTTCGCTTCCTATGTGAGCAATTCTCACATCTCCGCCGATTGCAATGTTCTTATTAAGTTGATTGTCGAATTCCGTTTTCTTGTTGAATTTTCTGAGAAAATCTGTCTGAAGATTTTGCTTCGCATATTTAATGCCGTATGTGTTTCTCATTCCTCCGCCTGTGGGGTTAACGTGGCAGTCCGAACATTTATCGCCCGTGTATGCTGAAAATCTCGGATATGAAAATGCCGAAACGGAAAACAAGAAAATAAAGAGCAGAATTTTTACGACAAGTAATAATTTCGACATATATTTAGGTTTTGATTGTTAGAGTATTTTCGTCTTTATTGTATATTGTTTTGAAACTTCTGAGATTCTTTGTTGCGGGTCCGCTTTTTACTTTTCCGCTTTTACTGAAAGTTGAACCGTGACACGGACATTCAAAACCTTCTCCGTCGAATTCAACATCGCATTTTTTATGAGTGCAGATTGTACTCAGAGCAAGAAAATTAGACGAAGAGGTTCTGATTACAATTATATTGTTTGTTACCATTGCATATCCCCCTGTTTTCGAAAGTTCGGGGTAATCGGAAATGTTTATAACTTTATCTTGAGTGCTTGTGAAATTTTCTGTAGCGGCAATTAATCTTTTGATATCTAAACTTGTTAAAGCAAAAACCCCGAATGCAGCGGTTTTAATACTTGATTTTAAAAAATCTCTTCGATTTTGTTGTTCGTCTTTCATAGGTATATAATCAAAATTATATACCTTAACAACAGTCAATTGATTTTAGTTGCAGAGAAAAAGCCCGCAGCGGTTTTTCCCGTTAAAGTAGAATTGTACCAGTTGCCCGTTAATTTATTGCTTGATGAAAAAAACTTGATGAAAAGATTGTTATCTTCAATTTTGGGATTCATATTTAAAAACCCCTTTCTGAGTTTACCGTCAAAATCTCCCGTGCAGTTTCCCTTAAGCGACGAGTGTGAGGGGATTTTATCCTCCTCTGAGTGTGAAATTGTATATATCCCCGATATTTTTCCGTCATCGTATCTGTTGATGTTCAGTGTCCCTGATAGGATTTTTAATCCCGAAGAATCCGTAAGAACAAAATCGTATTTTGATATTATCTGTTTCATTATGTTAATCTCAAAATCTTCCTGATTACAGCTGCAGGAACATCCCAAATAAACCAGAGAAAATCCCGCAATAAAAATAAATAATATAAACTTATACATTCTCAATGTATTATTTTATTAAAACCATTCTCATTGTAGATGTAAAATCACCTGATTTGAGACGGTAAAAGTAAATTCCCGAAGGCAGCATAGAGCCGTTAAATTGATAACTGTAATAACCCGCTCTTTTATGTTCATTAACCGCAACCGTAACTTCTTTGCCCGTAATATCAAATATCGAAATTCTGACATGCCCGTCTGTAGGGATCTGGTAATTTATTGTTGTTGTAGGATTAAATGGATTCGGATAATTCTGCGATAAATCAAATGTGAGAGGTAATTCGGATGAGTTTGTTACTGCACCGAATCTTGTGCATTGATTGTATCTCAATCTTATTGTATCTCCCGGCATACTACCGAATCCGAGCCTTAAATCTATATATCCGCCGTAATTTGCCTGTAAGTGACAATAACTCATTATTGTCCCTACCGACGGTCTTGTTCCGTTGAAACAATTTCCCTCAGCATAATAACATGAATCTATCGCTCCTATAGCATTATTTCTTATAGGCCATACACAAGCATGAGTATGCATTGAGCCGAAATTATGTCCCAACTCGTGAGTGATTACCGTTACTGTCCAGGAAAATGTCGGATAACTGAAATAATTGGTGTCGATGTTGCAATATGAAAATCTACCCGATGAATCTTGAGGATCGTAATTTGAACATAGCACTCTTATCCAGGCAATACCGCCTAAGTTTAAAGGTCTTGTAGATAATAATGAAGCAAGATTTCCGTTGAAATTATCTTTATTCCTTGCCCCGAATCTAAGTAGTATGCTGTATGAATCGTTTAAATTCATATAAGGGTCGCTTACTGTCCAGACAATAATACTGGATATTTGAACGGGTAAATACTCGTTCTGATAAAGTAAAGCCACCGAATTGAATATTCCTGAAATAAAATTTCCGACGTTATTTATATTGCTGCCTTTATCAAGATACGTTCTGTAGTCAGCTTCAAAATAAATCCTTACGGGTAATCTTCCCGAAGCATCGCCCTCTGTGGTGATGTTTCCGTTAAAGGCAGGTTTTACGAATTTATTGTATAAATCGCCCGAACCGCAATGAAAATTATTAATTGATTTTAACTGATTATCGTTGTAAATAATGTATGTGGTTTCTTCTCCGTTTATTTTGCCGAGATTGTAATTTCCGTCTTCGGTTGATATTACTCCTATTATTTCATTTTCAAAAAAACTTAATGCAGCAATAGATCTTTCGTCTCCCTCTGCAATCCCTCTGTAAAATACACCCCTCTTGTAAGGTGTTTTTTTAATTCCGGTCTCTGTTTGTGCAAGTAATTCAAAATCTTGAGTGAAGACTTCGCTTTTAACAAGTTTAAGATTGAGGATTTTTCTGCTAATTAACGGGATTTCAACCGAGATGGAATTCAAATTACCTGTTATTATCTTTTTTAAAGAATTATTATTTAGAGTTAAAATGTTGTATTGCCTGATATTATCCGTTATGTCTTTATTCTTTTTAATCATACCCTCGCTTGTGAATAGATTTATCTTATCAAACGATTCGGTTTCGTTTACAACTTCTTTTATGCTTTTTAAGGTATTTTCTTTCCTCGGTAACTCCGAGTTATTCGATTGATTGCTGCCTGTTAATGTAAAAAATCCTGTGAAAATTAAAATTAGTAATATAAAATATATTGTGTATCTCATTTTAATAGATTTAATTGATTCTGTTGTAGGTTAATACTCTTTCTATTCCTCGTCCTCGTTGAACCATTTTTTCAACCCCGTTTGAAGAGGTAAATGTTACATCATAAGAAATATTATTTCCCGTATAAGTCAGAACATTATTTGCATAAGTATAAGGTCTTGAAATTGCGGTTGACCCCGGACATCTGAGTGTAGCATTGTTGCCTGAATATTGCACAATTTCTCCCAAACAAACATCCTGAAGATTTCCTTCCATTTTTACAAGTTCCCAGGTGCCCGAAAGATCTCCCGATGGTTCAAGAAAGTTTTCGCATTCGCTTCCCGTTGTAGATAACAGTATAAAAATACCGAATAGAAACAGTTTACCACGGCTAAAAAGTTTTCTCATTTGACGATTTTGAATTTTAAAATAAAATAGAAATAAATCCTTTATATATCAACTTATATTCTCCAAAGATATTGCATCTTTAGGAAATATTGTCTGTCTGAGAGAACATATTTCGAGGTAGTAGAGGTTTCCATTAAGTCCGAATATAAATGCGTGGATCCTAAATAAAAAACCGTAAAAGGATTTAGTCTGTAACTTATAAGGGGATCAAAACTTAAATTGCTGTTAAACGTATCGTATTGGAAAATTATTCTTAACGTTAGATTTTGATTAAATTGAAAGTTGGTCTTGTTTCTGAATATGTATCCCGCAAAAATTTTTTCTCCGCCTGCCGAATTTGATAAATCATAATAAATATAACTATTCTCCGTAACAAGTTTATCAAAAGGCTTGAAGGTAGTGTATAATTCGAAATTCCTTAAAAAACCGACATAAGGGTTATCTTCTCTGACAATGGATTCACCCATTGAGATGAAAAATCCCCCTCGTAGAAATTTTAACGGGTTTATGTTTGCATTAAGAAAAAACCTTCTTACCCCCTGCAGATAAGTTCCGTTATACATCTCATTGTTTACAAGAAAGACCGAGCCGTTTAAGTTAATCTGATTTGCAAGTTGCATATAAATCATTGCCTGCAAAAAAATTTCTTTTAATTTCCCGTCATAAGTATGTCTTATTTGTCCATAAACCGAAGGTTCGATTGTGCTTATTATTTTCGTTTCTGGATATAGAGTGTAACCTTGATACGAACCCAGTATCCTGAAATCGTTCGAATTCATAAATCCGTTATCAGTTCTTACGTTTGGGGAAGCATCTTCGTAAAACAAATTAAAATTCCAGTGTCTGGCGCTTCTGTTAAGTTTGATTATGTTTCTGAATCCGCCGAAATATTCTCCGTCAAGTGCCGCAGTGTGTTTCCCGTTATCGAATTTGTCGCTATTGCTGTATGTCGGATAGTTTATTTCTCTTGTTGCAGTATATAAAGATTGAAATGTAAGAGAATAATTGTCTAAAAACCTGAACATTCCGTCTAATCCGATTACTCTGTTATATCCTTCGATGTCTATGAATCTATTATTATCTTTGTTAACTTCTCTATCAGTCAGAATACCTCCTATGTAAGAATCACCCCATAAACTGTGTTTTAACCTTACGATGTTTGTTATTGATTTTCTGTCAGTTGCAAGATTATCGCTGTAATCTTGAAATGGCAATATGAACGGTGAATTTCTGTCATATGCGACTGTGAAACCTATATCTGTCTTTCCTGCTTTGCCCGTAAGTTTGACGGCAAACAGAGGACTGTTAATCGTTCTTGTATAAACTACATTTGTCGGTGAATTAAAAATCGAATTCCCCTCGATGAAAAACGGTCTTTTTTCGGGATAATATAATGCAAAGGATGTATTAACATCAATTTGTGCTGCATCACTCTCAACCTGCGAAAAATCCGGATTTATGGCAAGATCTGCTGTTAGGTTTGATAGAATTCCGTATTTTAGGTTAAGTCCGAACTGTCCTTTAATCTTGTCATTTATAAAATCCGAATTGGCATTATCGTAATCTGATTTGTAGCCTGTTTGAGTTCCCATTGCATAAGGCAGTATTTCAAGGTTTTTACCGCCCCTAATGCCGTTAAGACCTGTTATCTTACCCGATTCGGTAAAAAGATTCGGTGCATCCCTTGAAATCGGTACCCAAAAGTATTGTTCTCTGAATTTCCTTGGACGTGTTCTGAATAAATGAAACTGCCATGATTGTTTATCTATATGTGGAAATCTTAAACTTTTAAACGGTATTGCAATTTCTACAATCCATTTATCTTTATAAATCTTTCCTCCTGAATGCCATAATGCGTCAAATTTATCGTCCTCTCCTTTATTTGCCACCCACATCAGATCTGATTGAATTCCGTATGGGTTGACAATAAGTTCATAAGCATTTTTTGATTCGCTGTATGTATCAAGTATAACCCCTACAAAATCGTCATTAAAATTCTTATCTCTCTCGGTATAACTTTTTCTTAAACTTTTAATATCAGGTTCATGACAGATAAATGCAAAATATATGTTGTCTGGATCATAAAACGTCAACACTTCGGTATCGGCTTCCGGTTTTGCTCTTTCTCGGGGTTGTATTTCTGTGAAATTATTAAGTTTTAAAGCTTTTTCCCACTGTGGCTCATTTAAAATTCCGTCAGTAATTAAATTATTTCCGTCAATTTTGCTAATAGTAATGGTAAAATTTGTGTTAGGAGTAAATGATGTTGTATCAGTGTAGGTTGAATCGTTTTTCGTCTGCTGATATGAGTAATTAACAGAACAAAATGTAAGCGCTAATAATATAAGTAATTTTAATTTCATTCTTTTCCTTTATAACGATAAAAGAATGTTTAAGTTTCAATTAATCAACTGATGATAATTTTTCTGCCCTGTCTGCGGTTTTTAGTCTGTCAATAATTTCATCAATTTCTCCTTCCATGATTTCCGATAAACTGTAAAGAGTCAATCCTATCCTGTGATCCGTTAGTCTGTTTTGCGGGAAATTATATGTTCTGATTTTATCGCTTCTGTCTCCTGACTTTACCATTTTTTTTCTTTGATCACTGGTTTCCTTTTCTCTTTTTTCAAGTTCTATCTCGTATAACCTTGACCTTAAAACCTTCATTGCTTTATTCTTGTTTTTCAATTGAGACCTTTCGTCTTGACATTGAACTACAATTCCCGTAGGTATATGTGTTATTCTTATTGCTGTTTCAACTTTGTTAACGTTTTGCCCCCCTGCTCCTCCCGCTCTGAAAACGTCAATTTTTAAATCGTTTTCGTTAATCTCTACGTCAAAATCCTCAGCTTCGGGTAACACCGCAACTGAAGCCGCAGAAGTATGAACTCTCCCGCTTGCCTCGGTTTTAGGAACTCTCTGAACCCTATGAACCCCGCTTTCGTATTTAAGATCCCCGTATACTGATTTTCCTGTAACGTTTATAATCACTTCTTTTAAACCTCCGGGTATAGATGCCTCGCTAAAATCAATTAACTCCGCTTTCCATCCTTTTTTTTCAAAGTATCTGCTGTACATTCTGTATAACTCCGCAGCAAATAAAGATGCTTCTTCTCCTCCTGTCCCTGCTCGGATCTCAAGAATTGCATTTTTATCGTCATTAGGATCTTTCGGTATAAGTAATTCTTTAATTCTTGATTCGAGTTCCTGTAGTTCGGATTCAAGTTTTTCGGTTTCTTCTTTTGCGAGTTCTTTTATTTCAGGATCTTTTGTCTCGTAAAGAAGTTTTTTATTCTCCTCGATTTCTTTCCTAACGGCATTAAATTTATCATAAGTGTTAACAATATCTGTTAAATCCGAATACTCTTTCGATAAACTTATAAACTCTTTTTGATTACCCGTAACTTCGGGTGTTGATAGTAATCTCGATAACTCTGAATATCGTTCTTTTACTTTTTCTAATTTTTCAAACATAAGATATATATGGTTTCTGTTAAAGTTTCTTTAAAGATTTCTAATAATCCAGAATAATGCAATTGCCGTAGAAATTAAAATAATTAGTAATTTTGAAAGTTTTATAAGCGGAAGTTTTTTTCCTGAAACGGTATATACTAAAAAGTATGCTGTGAAATAAAATAATCCGGGAACCGCTATAAATACAAGCGGATTAAATTTAAATGCTTCTTCAAAATTCCCGTTTAATAAATAATGTGTTCCGCGCATTCCTCCGCACCCCGGACAATATTTCCCCGTTAGTTCGCGAAACAAACAGGGAGGATAATATTTTAATTCTATCGGATTAAAAAAGAATAATATTACCATAAAAAAAACTGCGGCTGTAAAAGCCGCAGCAGATTGAACTCTTTTGTTGCCCCAAAAACCCAAACTATTCCCGTAAAATCACTTTACTAAATTAAATTTTTCTCCGAACTGTCCTATCAAAGGAAGAGGTGCAACTTTTCCGCTAAGTGAATTCATTATACCGATGATGAGAAATACTATTGATGCAACATATAATATTAAACCTATCCCGCAAGTCACGGTTGCAACAACGGAAAAAATTATGTTCGCTATTAATAAAACAATTGCCTGCTCTGTATGATACATTACAAATTTGTTGTTTCTGTATTCTTCGATAAGCAGGGGAATAAAAAATATTATGTAGGCAACAAATGCCATCACTTTACCTGATTCGATTTCTTCAGGTGTTATATTTAACTGCCTTGTAGATTCTGCCATATGTATGTTTTAATTTATTAAAAAGTGTCTATCTGAATATAGCTTTGATGCTGCCCCATGTGGTCTTGATTCCCGAAACCGAATGAACTACCGATATCGGATTTGTATAGGAATAATTGCCGTTTTGATAAACGCATTTTAGTCTGTAGTAGTATAACGAAGAAGATGTAGGACTTGATTTATATACCGAATTATCCTGATAAGAATAATAAGAATTGCTTCCGATAGCGTTAATTGTTTTTATTGAAAGAAAATTGTCGGGAGTATTTGCACTCCTTTCTATATCAAAATATTTAGTATCTCCCTCGTCTCCGGTCTTCCATTCAAGCAGTATTCCGTCAGAATTCGGTCTGCCCGTAAAATATTGAAATGTTACACCCGCAAATATGATACCCGCCCCTGCTATAAGAAGCAATAATATCGTAGATACTTTTTTCATAAATATTTTTTTTAAAGATATAATCGTTTTTTTTATTTTGCAAGTGAAATTATTTTGATACACGGTTTTTTTAACGAAATTTAGGTTTTTTTGTGTTTTTATTCGCATTCGGTGTTTTTGTTGTATTGAAATTTCATAAATTTAATTTATGACTGTAAAAAAGACCCCTTATTTCCTCGGTATAGATTCGGGCGGAACAAAATCCGAAATATGCTTGTTGAATTCTGATAATTTAAAAACAATAAAGCATTCATTTCCCTCAATTCATTATACGGTATCGGGTGCGGATGAATTTGTAAATAATCTTTTTGCTGACCTGTTTACTTTTTTAAAACAGAAAAAGATCTCAAAAGAACAGATAAAAGGAATAACGGCTGGTGTGGCAGGGGCAAGATACACATCGGATAAAAATAACATCCGTAAAAAAATTCTGAATCTTTTTAATGGAATTGATATTCTCGTAACAAGCGATGCACATACGGCTCTGTATTCTGTTTTCGGCGATAATGACGGCTTTATATTGATTTCGGGAACGGGTTCCGTTTTATTCGGGAAAGTTAATGATGTAATTTATAGGAAAGGTGGATGGGGGAAAATTCTCGGGGATTCGGGAAGCGGATATAGTATTGCCTTGCAGGCTCTGAGAAAAACCGTTAAATTTTTTGACAACCCGGATGTTTGTTACGGAAAATCTTTGTTCATAGATAAACTTGATAAAAAATTCGGGATTAAAAACTCTAATATTATAGAAATAATATATAGAAGTAATTTTGACATTCAGAAACTTGCTCCTTATGTTATTGAATCTGCCCAAAAAGGCGATAAATTTTGTCACGAAATAATCATTTCGGAAATTAGAGAATTGTTGTTGCTGCTGAAAAACTCTAAAGATAATAAAGGTCGATATTTGGTTAAAGAACTTGCTTTATCGGGCGGAATCTTTTTAAATGTGTTCTTTAAAAAACTTTTTATACAAAATCTTATTACCGAATATCCCTTTATAAAAGTTCTAAATAAAATACCTGATCCGTCCTTCGGTGCTGCAATAATGGCAATGAAGAGAATTTCAACTTAATAAATTATGAAACCTGATTTTATACTCATTCTTGATTTCGGTTCTCAATATACTCAACTTATAGCAAGAAGAGTAAGGGAAATGAGTGTTTATTGTGAAATTCAACCTTATTTTATTGAAGTTGTTGATTACCTTAAAAATAAATCCGATTTCACATTAAAAGGTGTAATCTTTTCTGGAGGACCTTCAAGCGTTAAAAGCAAAGATTCGCCGAAAATCCCCAAAAGTTTAATTGAACTTTTTGTCTCTAAAAAAATTCCTGTCCTTGGAATATGCTACGGAATGCAGCATATTACTGAAATATTTGGCGGGAAAGTAAAACATGTCGGTTCGGGAGAATATGGGTTTTCTTCCCTGAATATTATAAAGAAATCTGAATTGTTTAAAGAATGCGGAAAAAAATTAAATGTGTGGATGAGTCACGGAGATTCGGTATTCAAAGTTGCACCGGGATTTGTTGTAACATCCTTGAGCAGCGGCGGTATCATCGGAAGTATTGAGAAAAGAAGCGATAAGTTGTTTGGTGTGCAGTTCCACCCCGAAGTTGCTCATACTGAAAAAGGTAAAAATATTTTAAACAATTTCTTGTTCGGAATTTGCGGAATTAAAAACCTTTATAAACCTCAATCCTTTATTAAAAAGAAAATTTCAGAAATCAGAAGATCAGTCGGTGACAATCCTGTGGTTTGCGGATTAAGCGGAGGAGTTGATTCTTCTGTGGCAGCCGTTTTGGTGCATGAAGCAATCGGCGATAATCTTTACTGTATACATATTGATAACGGATTGATGAGAAAAAATGAAAGCAGAAATATTGTAAAATTATTTCGTGAAAAACTCGGATATAAACTTATATTCGTTAATGCATCGGAATTGTTTCTTAAAAGACTCAGGAATGTAAATGATCCGGAAATGAAGAGAAAAATAATCGGTAAAACTTTTATTGATGTATTTGAAAAAGAAGCACGTAAAATTAACGTCAATGGTAAGAAAGTAAAATTCTTAGTTCAGGGAACATTATATCCCGACTTGATTGAGTCGGTCTCTTTTAAAGGTCCTTCTGCGGTAATCAAGTCTCACCATAACGTTGGAGGTCTGCCCGAAAATATGAAACTTAATTTGATTGAGCCTCTTAAAGAATTGTTTAAAGATGAGGTTCGAATTGTCGGTAAAAAACTCGGACTTGATAAAAAATTTCTTGATAGGCATCCTTTTCCGGGTCCGGGACTTGCCGTCCGTGTAATCGGTAACCTGACTCGTCAGAGCGTTAAAATTCTTCAGGAAGTAGATGACATCTTTATTAATGAAATTGTAAAACACAATCTTTATAACAAAATCTGGCAGGCTTTTGCCGTATT
>FVAA010261924.1_pt1 | contig 15817 bp, 10 predicted proteins | sample 1504571 | NCBI WGS metagenome assembly FVAA01 (sample SAMEA4475357, study PRJEB15587) | soil metagenome | biome: Soil; feature: Field | place: India | collected 2015-03-11 | depth 0 m
ACTGCGGGTTATGATATAATTAACAAACAGGTAACTGCACCTTATATAACAGCATACAGAGACTTGAAGTCTTGGGAAATTAATTTTAACTGGTATCCGATAGGAACATACAGGGGCTTTTTTCTTGAAATAAGAATTAAAGCGCCGCAATTAAGAGATTTAAAAATTACAAAACAAACAAACACAAGAGGAGTTTACTAATGGAAATACAAAAATACTCGGGAGCAGGTAATAATTTTCTTATTATTAATAATATTAACGGAGAAATAAAAGAACACAGCGAAAAAGTTCTTGAAATAATGTCGTCTGCACTGAACAGAATTTATGACGGAGTAATATTTATAGAAGAATCGTCTATAGCAGATTTCCATATGAATTATTACAACCGTGACGGGACGGGCAATGCACTTTGCGGTAACGGACTGAGATGCACGGTCAAATATCTTCACGACAACAAAATTACAAAGAAAAAGGATGTATTAATAGAAGCGGTATCGAAAATATATCATTGTAAAAAAATAAACGACGAAGAGATACTTACAAAATTTCCGCCTCCGACAAAACTTAAACTTAAATTCAATATGAAGGTACATTTTGTTAAATGGTGGCAGATACTGACAGTATCCTTCATTGATGTAGGTTCGCCGCATCTTGTTGTTTTCATAGACGACATACAGGATCCGAACGTAAAATCACTTGCTGCGATTCCCGTAGAAGAATGGGGAAAAAATCTAAGAATGCACAAAGACCTGATGCCTGACGGAGCAAATATAAATTTCGTAGACGTAATAGCAAAAGATCCCGCAAGAATTGCAATTAGAAGTTATGAAAGAGGTGTCGAAGCCGAAACTCTTGCCTGCGGAACAGGTTCAATGTCTTCGGCAATTATTTCCTTTGCATTAAGGGGAGTCAAACCTCCCGTAAACGTTCTGACAAAATCGGGAGCAATACTTACCGTAAATTTCGAGATTAAAAAGCAGCAACTCACAAATTTAAGTCTTACGGGTCCCGCAGAAAGGATTAAGGATTAGAAAATTAATTAAATAAAAAAGGGCTACCTGTAAATGGCAGCCCTTTTGAAAAAAACGAAATAATTATTTTATCAGCATCATTTTCTTTGTATCGGAAAAATCGCCTGCAGTAAGTTTATAAAAATAGATTCCGCTCGGCAGATTCGAGCCGTCAAAAGTAACATTATAAGTTCCCGCACTAATATATTCATCAAGATATGTTGCTACTTCGTTTCCCAAAGAATTATAGATTTTGAGTGTTGCTTTTGTATTCTTCGGAACGGTAAAATGAATATTAGTCTGAGGATTAAACGGATTCGGGAAATTTTGTTTTAATTCAAAAGTAAACGGAATTATATTTTCATTTCCTATCTGAGTCGGGCTTCCGTAAAATCTTGTTTTCGCAGAATTAAGGATATAACTCTGACTTGCAAGCGCACCGTTAACAAGGTAACAGAAGACACCTATTTCGCAGTTATTAGCAAGATATGCCGTCGGGACAGTATAATTCCATGTTTTTGATTTTATTGTTCCGACAGTCCAAGTACCCGTGCTGTATTCTTCGCCCAGTGCACCGTTAATCATATCTCTTACAACGTGCTTATGAATATACTGCGGACCGCCGATACAACCTGCAGAAGTATTACCTGTCTGTGCATAAACAAGATTATCTTCCATTATAAGAATATTGATTTTAACAGTTGTATCAATCGTTCTCAATGCCCTTACATTTGCCGTAATCTGAAGTTGACGTGTGGCTTCATTGTAGTTTTTTACTAATTCAATTTTAACGTCAGGCATAAAAGTTGCCTGATAACTTGCCTGACTAAACCAGGAACCACGTGAAATAACACCCGTTCTTCTGCCGATAGTCCCTGTCGGATAAGAAGACATACCGAGCGAAGAAATGATTGTATTTCCGTTGAATCCGACCCAAGGATCAGGATAGCTTGGAGGACCATGGTACTCTATAACAAGCGTAGTCGGATAGGTTTGTAATATAGCATCTGCTATTGCGTGCCCACAGGGACAATACTGACACCACGTTCCCGTGCATAATTCCAGAACAACATTATTTGTATCCTGAGAAAAAGAAGTCGAAGGAGTTATGCATGTTAACGCACTCAGCACAACAAGAAGAAAAATAAATTTTTTCATTATTCTTTATGTTAGGTTAAAGAAAAAAATTTTAAGAAATTAGCCCAATGAGATATTTATTTCAAGTCTTATAGTCCATAAAACAAATCAGGGCTGTTTTGCAGCCCTGATTTGAATATTTAAGCAAAATTATACTTTTATTTTACAAGCATCATTTTCTTTACCATCGAATAATCCCCTGCTTCAATTTTATAGAAGTAAATACCGCTTGACATATTGCTTCCGTCAAATTGAGTAACATAAATTCCCGCAGACTGTGTCCCGTTAAATAACGTAGAAACAAGTCTTCCGTTAATATCATATACTTTAAGAGTTACGTTGCTTTGTTTCGGAAGATTATAAACAATATTTGTCACGGGATTAAACGGATTCGGGAAGTTCTGTTTCAAATCATAACTTTCGGGAATTCCTGTTCCGATTTCTTTTGCAGAAACAATACTCGCAGCGATAGCAAAAGTTTTCCATTGGCTTGCCGTTGGGACAAAAGAAGAAGTGGCTATCGGAGCAGTAGCAAGTTCCGCCGCCGATTTATCAAAAATAGTCACGGGGAAAGTAGATCCTCCGTCAACCGAGACTTTGACAGTCAGTCTGTCAATATAAGATGCGGAATACTGAGCATAAGCCCAGTCAAATTTAATAGAATCCGTTGCATCGACATTATTATATACTCTTGATTTAAAGTGGTCAAGTTGTCCCGTCGTCGAATAATCATAGAACGGGAATTTGACAGATCTGCTGCCGCCGAATGACGGACCGTTTGCACCGTTGTACCACTGCCATGTCAGATTGCCGTCAGGATTGACAACCGACCAACCGGCGGGCGGAAAAGCCGCTTCAAACATTTCGTAATTGAATCCAGCCGAAAAGTCATAAGAATAAGAACCGTTAATTACTTTACCTGTTGATGTAATAAAGCAAGGAGTTTGTGTTTCCTTTGTTGCATTTACGGTAGCAATATTATTATCAAGCGATGAACTTACATAACCTTTGGCGGCATTCATTATTTCTTTTGTTGTCTCGTTCTGGACAAAAGCAGACGTATATTGAATCGTATCGGTTGTGTTTGCAAGGGGCGTTAATTTATATTTATAAGTATAGTTATATGTTCCCGGAGCAGTGGGTATTGATACACCGTTTAAATCAGGATACATAAATCTAAATACATCTTTAAATACGGTTTCACCGTTTGTTCCAGGGGCAGTCGGATAAGTTATAACTCTCGAAATTGAACAGACTTTTAATTTATAGTTTCCTGTTGTTAAAGGAGATATAACGGTAACAGTAACATTTGCTTGAATTGAGTCTCCTGCAATCTTTTGATCAGTGACCGTAATACCGACAGGCGTCCCTTTATTCAATCTTGCCGTATAGGGATTCAGTAAATTAGACAGGGTTGTATAACTGCTGACCTGCTGATGGACACCGTCAATCATTAGTGTCGGAACAGCGCTAATGCTATAATAAGAAACTCTTCCGGAATTCTGTGTAGAATTTGCAAGATACATAGGATCATTACCCGGAGATGGCCAGTTAACATGATATTTTATCGGAACCACTGTATCGTATCTCGCAGCCAGAAACGCATCAAGAGAAGGATTCTGCGAGGCACAAGGGGCACAGGTCGAAGAAGTAAATGCTTCAAAAGCAACTTTTCTTCTTGTTCCCGGGAAATAATATGAATATTGCGAAAGAGTATCGTTCGATTTATTCTGATCTTGTCCCCAAGTCGAATAAACCTTCATATTATTTCCTGTATTCGGAGTAATCGTAAGACTGTCAAAAATAATTTCGGTACTTGCTCCGCTTGCGAGAGATGTTACGGGTTTTGTGCTTGTATAAGCACCGGAAGTGAAAACAACGTTAAAAGAGGATGCAATTGCCTTTCCTATATTCGTAACCGTAACCGAGGGGGCTACTTTAAAAGCATTAACACCCGAGAATGAATAATTGGTATCTTTCGGTATATTATTAATCGAAGACACCGTAACATCATACTGGAACTGGTTCCCTATAGAGAAATTATCTATATAGAGATTATTGCCGTAACCGTTTGTTGTCGTAAACTGAACAACGATGTTACTTACAGTCGGTTCTGCTCCCTGAAAACCGAATGAGAATAACGATAGGCACGCAAAAAGGACCGCAATAAAAAGAAAAGGTTTTCTCATTTTGATAAATTTATTTTATTAAAAAATGTTAATTTTTTTAAAAAAAATACGAACAAACATACTTTTGATTTCAAACTTGAAATCTAATATTTAATTTATTTATTAACCGCTTTATTTTCAACATAAATGGGATAAATAAGAAACAACATAAGTTACTATTTTATCAACCTTTATAAAAAAACGCCGCAATAATACATATTGCGGCGTAATAAAATAAGAAGTTTATTTTTTTTATTTCAACAAAAGCATTGTTTTAACCGAAGTAAATTCACCTGCGGTTAATTTATAGAAATACGTTCCCGAACTCAAATTTTTCCCATCGAATTTCGTATAATAAATACCCGGTTGTTTTACTTCATTGACAAGTACGGCAACTTCCCTACCGAGATTATCATACACTTTTATTGTTACAAAATTGTTAGATGCTTTTTCGGGCAACGAATACCTGATAATTGTAACAGGATTGAAAGGATTCGGATAATTCTGAGATAATTCAAATTTTACGGGAATCTCGCTTAGGTTCTGAGTATTAGTAGTATTTGTTACCATAAATCTGAAATTTCCCGAAGGAGCGGTAATCGGTTTTGTCATTGTTTTTCCGCTATTTGATGTTGCCGAAATATAATAATAAACATTAGTATTAAACGGCTGGGCGGGAATATAGGCTTTAAAAGTATCGGCTACCTGCGACATATTTATCATCTGATAACCTGCAGTAGTATCTGTCGTCCAATAGACTTTAGCGCTTGAAATACCCGATTTGGATTTAATGCTTGCCTTTACTTCATAAGTTCCCGTTATAACGTTAGTATTCCTCAGTCCCGAATGTGAAATAAAAACAGGTTGATAAACTCCGTTTTCTTTTGTGATACAATGAATTGCACCGGATGCAGAAATCATCGAATTGCAGTTAATACCAACGACTCTATATCCAGGCATCGCCTGACGGTAAATTCTTAATGCGGTCGTGTCCTGAGAAAATCCGTAAATAGGAACGATACAGGTTTTATTAACAATTAAAGAATTAGTATAGGTATAATAAGACGAATTCGGGGGATATTGTCCCGTAGAACTCGGCGGCATAGGAATCCGAACAACTTTGTAAGGTTTTCCGAAGCATGTCTGAAAGTTATTAAGAACATACTGTAAGTTAAGTTCAATCTGAGGACCGTCCGCAACTCCTGTGGGATATTGTCCGACCAGCAGAGTTTCTTCATCAAGTAATTTCATATGCATATCAATATGATGAATCCCGTCGTAAGGAAGGGTTTCCATTTTAATATATCTTTTTAAACCCATGTATTTTTTCATCAGCGTATCAATCTGTGCTTCGGTTTTACCCGAATTTTCCTGTAAAATTAATTTTGACGAAAAACCTGTTCCGTGACCGTCAACCATAAAATTCCCGCCCGTAGCAGTAAGATCATTCGGAGACTGAGTCATTTGATGAAGAGTAACATTATGGAAATTGGCTATATAAACAGGGATTTGGTCATCAGAAGGTCGTGGACGGTTATAAACCCAATCAATCATTCGAAGCGTATCCACATCATTTGTATATACGCTCCAAGGACCGTAATCACGGCACCATACCGAGTTAAAAGGAGCGTGAATAAACCTAAGATTTACAAGAGGAACACCGTAAGATGATAATTGAGACTTTACGGAATTAGAATCGGAGCAAACTATTATAACTGTGCATTCGTCCTGAACATAATCAATAATCTGAGCAAGGATTGAAGTATAAGATGTCCAAGTTACCATTACTGATTGAAATTCTTCCCACTCAGCCATAGTCCTTACGGGAGAAGAAGGCGGGTTAAAATCATCCGTCTGTGAAACAGGCGGTACATAATTTTTATAAATCCTCTTTTCCTGTTCGGTCATATAATTCGGTAAATCCTGAGAACGGATAACGGAACTATTAAAAAGAAAAATAATAAAAAGTGCAGGGATAAAAATTTTTCTAAGAGAAAGCATAAAGATAATTTGATTATATATTAATTCTATTTGAGATAAGGATTTTCAGTGTTAAGATAATTTTTTACATAATCCGTAACGGCATTGTTAATTTTCATAAACTCTTTTTTATAGCCTGCTTTTCGAATTTTTGTCATATCTGCCTGAGTAAAGTCCTGATATTTATTTCTTAAAACTTCCGGCATATCAAAATATTCAATATTAACAGGGAGTCCGAGAGCTTCGAATACGGGTTCAACTAAAGAATTAAAAGTATTAGCGACACCGGTTCCTATGTTATAAATACCGCTGACAATTTTATTATCGCCGAAGAAAAGCGTCATATCAACGGCATCTTTAACATATATAAAATCCCGTTTCTGCTCTCCGTCACGATAATTATTACTGTATGATTTAAAAAGTCTTGCTCTTCCGGTTTCTTTAATCTGAAGGAAACATTTATTTACTATGCTTCTCATATCTCCTTTATGATATTCATTCGGACCGTAAACATTAAAATATTTCAGACCAACGATTTTTTCGAGATAGCCGTTATTTCTTGCCCACAGATCAAACAGGTGTTTCGAATAACCGTACATATTCAGCGGGCGGAGAGAATCAAGAGAAGATTCATCATCCGAATAACCGCACTTCCCGTCTCCGTAAGTTGCCGCAGATGATGCGTAAATAAATCTGATATTATTTTCAAGTGCATGGTCGCACAAGAACTTCGAAAACTCATAATTATTATGAAGCAGATATTTAGTATCTTTTTCGGTAGTCGAGCTGCAGGCTCCGAGATGATAAATCGTGTCAAACTTATTATTTTTAAGGTAACCAGAGTTAACCATATGACCGAAATCGTCTCTGTCAAATACTTCGACGAAGTGCAAAGGAATAAGATTTTTAAACTTATCGTCAGAGCCAAAGTTATCGACAACGACAATATCTTTAATCCCTTTTTTATTAAGCGCCCAAATAAGAGCACTTCCTATAAAACCCGCACCGCCTGTAACAATAATCATTATTTAAAATTTATTTACAAAATAACTTTAACAAGTGTATCTCTAAGATGTCTGTTCAAAAGCATATTATTCAAATCCCGAATAATTTTTTTCTGATTGAGCCAATGAATTTTTTCAATGCATTCTTCAAACTTAAACCATCCGTAGTTGACATGCTCCGACGAAAGAACAATTTTTTCGTCAAATGCCTCAGCAATAAAAATCGGAATCAGATGAATTGAATCACTATGCATTGTATAAAAAATCCCCGATTCAGGAAATACAAAGAGATTAAAATTATTTAAACCTGTTTCTTCCTTTACTTCACGTTCTGCTGTTTTATACGCTTTTTCACCGTCTTCAATTCTCCCCGTTACAATCTGCCAAATTCCCGGATAGGGCTGTTTATCGGGACTTCGTTTCAGCAATAAATATCTTATACCGTCATCGGTTTCCTTATATACATAACATTCAATATATTTAGAGACAATTTCCGACATAAAATTTAATGTGCATCAAACCAGTTTTTGCCGTAACCCGTTTCAACTTCGACGGGGACATCAAGTTTGATAGCATTTTTCATCTCCTTAACTACAATTTTTTCAACCGTTTCAAGTTCGGATTTCAATACCTCAAAGACAAGTTCGTCGTGAACCTGCAGGAGCATTTTTGACTTTAGTTTATTTTTCATAAAAGAATCATAAATGTTTATCATTGCCAATTTTATCATATCTGCAGCGGTTCCCTGAATAGGCATATTAATTGCTGCTCTTTCGTCTTCGGCTCTCACCGTATTATTTTTATTATTTATCTGCCTGAGATACCTTCTTCTTCCTAAAAGTGTTTTTACATATCCGTTTTCTCGTGCAAATTTTTTCGTATTCTCCATATATTCGTAAACTTTCGGGAATTCTTTAAAATATCTTTCAATAATTTCCTTTGCTTCGGAATTTTTAATATCAAGACGAGTTGCAAGCCCGAAAGCACCTATACCGTATATAATACCGAAATTAACTTCTTTTGCCTTCCGTCTTCTATTAGGCGTTATATCATCTTTTGATTTCAGGTTGAAAATTCTCATTGCGGTTTCGGCATGAATATCCCTGTTTCGCTTAAAAGCATTAATAAAATTCTCGTCGCCCGAGAAATGAGCCATAATTCTCAATTCAATCTGTGAATAGTCGGCGGAAAAAATTACTCTATCATCGCCCGAGGCAACAAACGCTTTTCTGATATTCCTGCCTGCTTCGGTTCTTATGGGTATATTCTGAAGATTAGGATTGATACTTGAAAGCCGTCCCGTTGAAGCGGCTACCTGATTAAAAGAAGTATGAACTTTTCCTGTCTTGGGATTAATTGAATTCATTAATCCGTCAATATAGGTTGATTTAAGTTTTGTCAGAGTCCTATATTCAATCAATTGTTCCGCAATAGGATGAATATAACGCAATTCTTCCAGAACGTTTATATCCGTCGAAAAACCTGTTTTAGTTTTTTTCGTAGGGGTTAGTTTGAGGACATTGAATAAAATATGAGATAGCTGTTGCGTCGAATTAATATTAAATTTTTCACCTGCCGAAATATAAATCTTATCTTCATATTCCCTTATGTAATCAATTAACTCTTTATCAAGTTTTTTCAGGACATCCGAATCGACTTTTATACCTTCGAATTCCATTTCCGCAAGCACTTTAACAAGAGGTATTTCAATTTCGGAACAAATTTTATAAAGGTTTATTTTCTGCAATTCGTATTTAATCCTGTGAAACAACTGAAGAGTAATGTCGGCATCTTCGGAGGCATACTGGGAAACCAGTTTTACGTCAACATCAGCCATTGATTTCTGGTTTTTCCCTTTGCCTATCAGTTCTTCAACATGAATTGTTTTGTAACTAAGATATTTTTCCGCAAGGTCATCCATATTATGCGCACCGTCAGAATCGAGGATATAAGAACCGAGCATCGAATCAAAAAAAATATTATTAATTTCAATTCCGTGATTTCTCATTATGAGATAATCAAATTTAATATTCTGCCCTACTTTTTTGATTTTCGGATTTTCAAGAACAGGCTTTAATTTTTCGCAAGCAAAATTTACATCAACTCCTACCCGAGGTAAACTATCCTTAACTTTTGTTTCAGAGGTTTTTTGCCCGTATTTTCCGAAAACGGGGACATAAAACGCCTCATTCTCCATAAAAGAAAAAGACATACCGACAAGAACGGCACTAAACGGATCAAGTCCGACCGTTTCAGTATCAAAAGCAAAGAGTTCTTCGGTAGATAACTTTTTAATAAATCTCAGATATTCATCATTGTTCTTTATTGTATAATATTTATGCTTGACGTCATTAATAGTTTTTAACTTATTATTTTCAACCGTAAAATCGACGGTATCATCCTGAAGTTTTGAACCCCGTATAGTTATCCTGATATCATCTTCGGAAACCGAGTCAGGTACAATTTTATCCAGTGAATTTGGCGTATCACCATCAATTTTTTTCCCGCTGATTGTAAATTTTCTTGCAAATTGTTTCATACCAAGCGCTTCGAATTCTTCAACAAGTTTATCTTTATCGGGCTCTTTTCTGTTTAACCCGTGAAAATTTATTCCGAGAGGCACATTTGTATCGATTGTAACAAGACGTTTTGCAAGATAGGCGTTTTTTTTATCTCTTATAAGATTCTCTTTTAGTTTTGGTTTCTGAATATTTTCGATATTTGCATAAAGGTTATCAATACTGCCGTATTCCTTTATGAGTGCAACTGCTGTTTTTTCTCCCACTCCCTTAACTCCGGGAATATTATCGGAAGAATCTCCCATAAGACCGAGGACTTCAATCACTTTTTCAGGAGGGACTCCGAATCTTTCTTTTACCTGATCATTACCGATTATTTCTATATCTTTAAGTTTATTCCCCGAAAATGTTCTTGCAGGTTTATAAAGGAAAATTTTATCAGAGACTAACTGCATATAATCTTTATCGGGAGTAACCATATAACTAACGGCATTTTCTTTTTCTGCCTGAACAACAAGAGTCCCTATAATATCATCTGCTTCGTAACCGTCAAGTTCAATTGACGGAATATTAAATAATCTGACAATTTTTTTAATTTCGTCAATCTGCCAGGGCATATCCGTAGGAATTTCCTGCCTTTGGGCTTTATAAGCGGGATATTCTCTATGACGAAAAGTCGGCTTATCAGTATCAAAACATACCGCTATGTGTTCGGGATTTTCCTCTTCGAGTATTTTCACAAGAGAATTAACAAAGCCGTATATTGCCGAAGTATTTCTGCCCGAAGAATCAGTAAGAGGATGCGAGAGCATAGCAAAATATGCTCTGTAAATCATTGCCATTGCATCAATTAAAAAAAGTTTTTCGGGCATAGAAATAATTAAAAATAAATTAACTAAATTGAACCTATAAAAACAGGAATATAAGGAAATACAGACAAGTCATAATCAATAAAAAAAGGCAGGAAATTTAAAAATATTCCTGCCGTATAATGTTATTTAAAACAGATTTATTTCATCAAAATCATTTTAATAGATTTTGTAAAATTACCGGAACGGAGTATGCAGTGATAAATACCGCTTGAAAGACCCGTGCCGTCAAAACCGATTTCATAAACTCCTGCAGTTCTTATACCGCTGAACAACTCAGCAACTTCCCTGCCGAGATTATCGAATACTTTAATCGAAACCTGCGACTTTTCGGGAATTTCGTACTTAATAGTGGTAACAGGATTAAAAGGATTCGGATAATTGTTATATAAATTATATCGTAACGGAATTTCATTATTATTCTCTACGCTTGTTACGAAAGCGGGATCATATAAATCTATATACTGAAGGTTAGATGTTGCATAAATCTGTCTTACCAAAGCACCCGTAGTATCATCTATTTCATACAATCCGGCACTGTTTGTCGTTAAATAATTTCCTGTAGGCAACCTGAATACTCCCCTTACACCGGTTACTCCGTTAAGGGTAGTAATCAAAGTTCCTGTCGAATCGAAGACTTTCAATCCCGAACCCGTACCGCTAAACTCACATGCTACGATTGTTCCGTCAGGATTTTTCCATAACTGCTGAACAAAATTTAAAGTGGTATTCGTGAAAGGACCTATCAGATTTCCGTTGAAATCATATTTAAATATTTTAGGAGTTCCGCTAGAATTTCCGAGCAAAATATCACTTTGTCTATATAACAGAGAAAACGGACTGTTAACGCTTGCAGACATAAAGGTGTTCAGGAATACTCCGCCCGTATCGAACTGCTGAACCGTATTTTGAGAATTTCCCGTGGTTCCTGCATTGCATACAAGAAGATTTCCGTTAGGTCTGAATGCTATGCCTCTGATATTATCCAGTATTGCATTATTAACTCCCGTTGAAGGAGCATAAGTTCTTACAAACAAACCGAGAGTATCATATTCCTGAACGACATCACTTAACTGATCCGACACAAAAATTCTGCTTTTTGATTTCTGAAGTGATTGTTTAGGGCTTTGCAGATTCGGACCGTTTGAATGAACAAAGGCGGTATCAACGAGGTCTCCCGTATAATAGTCAAATGACATAACTCTGTCAAAAGACCAGTCAGGAATCATAAGAACTTTTGTCAGCGCTCTCTTGCTTAATGTAATTATTTCTCCCGAATTATCTATAACTCTTCCGTCAGCATACCTTATTCGCGCTCTCGATAAATCATATTCTGCAATAACATCTTCATAAAAAGCAGTATAACCGCCTATTTCGGGATGCGGAAAATTGGTAATAACCGAATAAACCACATTCCCGTTTTCTATATCTCTTGCTTCGATTAAAGCCGTATTACTTATGTAAATATAAACAGGCAGATTTCTTGTACCTGCTTCTATTCTTGCATTTTTTACAAATACGGGATTTAATTCGGATTTAATCATCAAAGTCTGAAAATCTATTTTTGGCTTTGAGTATGAAGAAGAAGACAAAAAAAGTATAAGCAATAATAAGAAAAGTTTTTTCATATATACATTTTTATTTTTAAAAAAAAGAATTTAATTATAAGGAATTTAAAGTTTTTACCATTAACAATTCAATGAATAACAGATAAAAAATATCAAAACGCATTATATCAAAGGATAGAAAAAAATCAAAAAAACGAATATAAAATGGAAAGCAAAAAAAGAATCAAAGTTGTTGACAGACCTATTTTAGACAAAGTTGTTCTGCCCGCACAGAGATTTTTCCACATAGAACAGTCGAGCGGAATATTGCTTCTTGCCGCCGCAATCATTGCTTTAATCTGGGCAAATAGTCCTTGGGGACATACATACACTTCCTTATGGGAGCAGAAAATAACCGTCGGAGCAGGCGATTTTCTTTTAAGCAAGCCGCTTTTGCTTTGGATAAATGACGGACTTATGGCAATATTTTTCTTTGTTGTGGGACTTGAAATAAAAAGAGAACTTATAATCGGAGAATTATCTACTTTTAAAAATGCTCTTCTTCCCGTCATTACTGCAATAGGAGGAATGGTTGTTCCCGCAATAATTTATGTGAGCATCAACATGAATCCCGAAACAATCAACGGATGGGGAATCCCAATGGCTACCGACATTGCATTCGCACTCGGTGTTTTATCATTGCTCGGGAAAAATGTTCCTTTGTCTTTAAGGGTTTTTCTTACTGCCGTAGCGATAATTGACGATTTGGGTGCGATTCTTGTTATTGCAATTTTTTATTCAACAAATATATCTTTATTAATGCTCGGTCTTGCGGGAATCACATTGTTGATTCTCATTATACTTAATTTGCTTCACGTAAGAAGTCCCTTAGTATATTTACTATTCGGAATCGTTCTATGGTTTTTATTCCTTAAATCAGGAGTTCATTCGACAATTGCAGGTGTTCTGCTTGCTTTTACAATTCCTGCGAAAGCAAGGATTAATTCCAAGCACTTTTACGAAACGACAATGTCCGTTCTCGACAGAATTAAAGAATCAGGTATTCTTTCAAAAGAAACCTCAGTATCATCCGAAATTCACGATCATACTTACACAATTGAAGAGCACTGCGAAAAAGTCACTTCTCCCGCACAAAGACTTGAGCACAAACTTCATCCTTATGTTGCATTTTTTATTATGCCTGTTTTTGCTTTGGCAAATGCGGGAATTTCCTTTTCGGGCGATACGGAAATAATTAACAGCATATCCATAGGGATATTTCTCGGTCTGATATTCGGTAAAGCAATAGGGGTAACTCTCTTTACATATATTCCCGTTAAACTTAAAATATCGGATATGCCCGCTTCAACAAACATAGGTCATATAATAGGGGTAGCATTTCTTGCGGGTATAGGTTTTACGATGTCCATATTCATCACATCACTTGCATTTAAAAATATAGATTTTATCAATACGGCTAAAGCAGGAATTTTAGCGGCTTCGTTGATTGCGGGAATTATCGGATATATTATATTGAAAAGAAGTAAACCTGCAGTATAGAATATTCAAGCACATAAAATTATTATCCTTAATATTTTAGCATAATTGAGTTATTTTATTTATTAGATAAGTAGCCAATAATATTTATAATGCTCAATTTTAAAAGACTTTTTGGGTATCTGAAGAAATACAGGTTAATGCTTGCAGTTTCCGTTATTTTTTCGATACTTTTTTCGATTTTCAGCGCCATATCCGTATATCTGACAATACCGCTTCTTAAGACACTTTTTCTCGGGAACGAACCTCTAACACCCGATACACAGGGAAATAATTACCTGAATTTTTACAAACAATTTCAGGCACAGTTCGAATCATATATTTTCAAAAACGGAAAATTAAATGCAATAGTAACTATATGCATATTTATAATTGCAGCATTTTTACTTAAAAATCTTACAGGATATATTCAGAGCGTTTTAGTTCAATATGTCGAAAAAGGAATTTTACGTGATTTAAGAAACCAACTTTTCAAGAAAATAACTTCGCTACCCGTTAAATTTTTCACAGAACAGCGCACAGGACATATAGTTTCTCTGATGACAAACGATATTAATCTTGTTCAGGTTGCCGTATCCGCAGCGTTTTACAATCTTACAAAAGACCCTCTACTTATTTTAATTTATCTGGGTTTATCCGTAATGATCAGCTGGCAGATGACTTTAATTGCACTTATAATATTCCCGCTGAGTATTTTTCTCATTACAAGATTAGGTTCATCATTGAGAAGAAGAAGCAGAAGAGCACAGGAAAAAATGTCGGATATAATGTCAATAATTACGGAAACTATATACTCATCAAAAATTATTAAGGCATTTAATGCGGAAGAATACAAGAACGAGAGTTTTATTAAAGAATCAAACGAGCATTTCAGACTTATTAAGAAGATTGTTAAAATCAACGAAGCAATTTCCCCCGCAAACGAATTTCTTACAATCCTCGCAGGCGTAATAATTATATGGTTCGGAGGAAGAGAAATACTTGTAAACAACACACTTAAGCCTGAAGAGTTTTTAGGTTTCTTATTTATCTTATTTCAACTTGTAGTGCCTATTAAAAATCTCGGAGGATTAAGCAGTAATCTTCATCAGGCGTCTGCGTCTTGCGACAGAATCTTTTCTATGCTGGATCACCCTGTAGAAATTGCCGATGAAATTAATGCTATCGAGTACAAAGAATTTAAAAACAGCATAGAATTCAAAGATGTAAGTTTTTCATACAACGAATACAGAGAGGTTTTAAAAGATATAAATTTAAAAATTAATAAATCCGAAGTTATTGCTTTGGTAGGTGCATCGGGAGCAGGAAAATCGACGATTGCTGATCTTCTTGCAAGATTTTATGATATTAGCAAAGGCGAAATATTAATTGACGGAATTAATATCAAGAATATTAAAATTGACTCTTTAAGAAAAATGATAGGTATTGTTCCGCAGGAAGTAATATTATTTAATGATACAATAAGAAACAATATACTATTCGGTCTAAGCAATATCCCCGAAGAATTACTCATAGAAACCTCAAAATCTGCGAACGCTTACGATTTTATAATGGAAACAGAAAAAGGATTTGATACAGTTATCGGAGAGAGGGGAATGAAATTATCTGGAGGTCAAAAACAAAGACTTGCAATGGCAAGAACTTTTTTAAGAAATCCGCAGATACTCATACTTGACGAAGCTACTTCGTCACTCGATTCGGAATCGGAGAGTCTCGTTCAGGAGGCACTCGAAAAACTAATGGAAAACAGAACATCAATAATAATTGCACATAGGCTTTCTACGGTAAAAAATGCCGATAGATTATATGTTCTCGATGAGGGAAAAATAGTCCAGTCGGGAACACATAAAGAACTAATTGAACAGGGAGGAACATACAGGTATCTATACAATTTACAGTTCGGAATAGAGGAAGAATAAAATTACAAAAAATAATTTTCGACAAGTCTGTTTTCGGAAATAATGAAATTTCCGAGTCTAATATAAAAAAATGCCTCTTTACTTAAAGTAAAGAGGCATTTTTTTTT
>FVAA010162299.1_pt1 | contig 14870 bp, 10 predicted proteins | sample 1504571 | NCBI WGS metagenome assembly FVAA01 (sample SAMEA4475357, study PRJEB15587) | soil metagenome | biome: Soil; feature: Field | place: India | collected 2015-03-11 | depth 0 m
ACCGAAATAGCGATGTCGATAGACATCAAAACCTTTCGAGTCAAGTTGTTTTTTCAGGAAAACAATACGATGCAAATCATTCAGGATTTCGGTTAATTTCATTTTTGCCTGAGCAAGGGTAAAGTGTATTTCGTGAATCATAGACAAAAATACATCGGTTAAAATAAGTTTGAAAGTCATAATTAATTTCCCTTGTAATAAAACTGTTTAGCATAACAGGAAATTAATTTTCGGTTAACAATCTTTTAATATAGTTATAACAATATCTTAACAATTTTAATACAAACCTAACAGAGCAAATCTAATTTTGTAATAAGAATTTTTTAACAAAAACAAATGATATGAAAAGGGAATTAAATTTACTGATTTTACTAACTCTGTTTATCTTCACGGGAGGTGCTACTGCACAGTCCATCAAGGGGAAAATAACAGACGCATCAAACTCAGAACCGCTCACAGGGGCAACAATTAAAGTTGAAGGAACAAGGTTAGGAGCGGTTGCGGACGTTGACGGAAGTTACAGTATAGAACTTCCTTCGGCGGGGGTTTACAAATTAATAATATCCTTCATCGGATATACAGACAAGGTATTCAACTCAATAGAAGTAAAGCCGAACGAACAAATAAAACTTGACATTGCTTTAAGTGTTGACGGGCTTACAACCGAAGAAATAGTCGTAGAAACAAGCGTATCTCTCGCAAACGAACAATCATTGCTTCTTGAACAGAAGAATTCAGACAAAGTTCAAGACGGAATAAGCGAGCAACAGATTAAAAGAGCCCCCGATGCAGCGGCTTCGGACGTTTTAAAAAGAGTAACGGGCGTAAATATAGCGGGAGATAAATTCGTTTATGTAAGGGGAATTTCGGAGAGATACAGTCTGACGACATTAAACGGGGTTCAGTTACCGAGTACGGAGAATGACAAGAAATCATTTTCATTCGATTTATTTCCGTCAAATCTCATAGAAAATATTATAATAACAAAGTCTTATACACCAGACCAGCCGGGAAATTATTCGGGGGGGCTTGTACAGGTTTCCACAAAAGATTTTCCCGATGTATTTTCATTTAATTTCAACATAGGGACAAGTTATAATGACCTGACTACATTTAAGAGTAATTTTCTCACTTACGACGCAGGTCAGAGCAAGTTTTTATTTTTAAATACAGGAAATGACGACGGTGGCAGAAGTCTTCCATCGGTTTTTCCCGAAGAGAGAATGATCAATACTAATTTCTCAAACAACCAACTCGCAGAATTCTCAAAAGCGTTCAAGAATAACTGGGGACAGACTAACAGGACATCACCGATTAATACGAATTTTCAGTTATCGGCAGGAAACACTTACAATGTCGGAAAAAGCCAGTTAGGATTTTTTGCGGCTTATTCATACAGGACAGGATTCGGAAATTCGGGATTATACAGAAGCAATTACAACAACGATTTATCATTGCTTGAGCAATTTGAAGGCAAAAACTCTGAGTTCGCAGTTTTAAACGGCGGGATAGTAAATTTAAGTTATAAACTCGGAGAGAATAACAAATTCGGATGGAAGACAACATACACTATAAATTCAGAGGATGTTACTTCATATCTTGAAGGGACAAAACTTCTCACTTCAGAAGAAAACAAAGATTTCAGATTATATCAGACAAAATTTACCGAAAGGCAAATGCTAAGTTCAATTATATCGGGTGAGCATTTCATAAAGAAACTCGGAAGTCTTTCGGTGAAATGGAATATATCATATTCAACAGGCAAAAGAGACGAACCAGACGTAAAGACAATGACATATGAGAGAACGGCGGGGACAGACGAGACATTCACGGCAAGAATGGGTTCAATAGCGGATTCAGACGGAGGGGGGAGATTATTTCTTAACTTAAAAGACATAGTAAGAAATTACGGGGTTGATTTTTCACTCCCTTTTATAAGCATAGTTAATAATCAGAAATCCCGTTTGAAGTTCGGGGTTTTTGCATCAGGGACATCGAGAATATTTAATGCAAGGAGTTTTGCACCGAAACTAATGGGCTTCTTTACATACATACCTTATTTACCGCTTAATGAAATATTTGCGGAAAACAATTTAGGAAGCAACAAAATACTTTACGAAGAACTAACAAGAGAATCGGATAATTACAATGCAAGCGACGAGAATTATTCGGGTTATGCAATGATAGATGTTCCGTTGAATAAATTCAGAATAATAACAGGCGTAAGATACGAATACAACAGGCAACAGGTAAATACACTGGGAAGGATAAACGAACCCATAAAAGCAGATTTACTAAACAGGGATTTACTTCCCTCATTAAACATAATTTATTCTCTTACAAGCAATTCAAACATCAGAGGTTCAATTTCACAAACGGTATCGAGACCCGAATTAAGGGAAATAGCACCGTTCGGATATGTTGATTTCGTAACGGGAGTAAAATTCTCGGGTAATCCCGAAATAGAAAGAAGTCTTGTTCACAATTATGATTTACGATATGAAATTTATCCGAATGCAGGCGAGATTCTGTCAATAAGTTTATTTTACAAGAGTTTCAGTTCACCGATAGAGGAAATATATTCACCAGGTCAGAACAATCCCGAAAAAACAGTAGCGAATGCAAAGAACGGAGCGAGAAATTACGGAATAGAATTCGAGTTCAGGAAGAGACTCGGATTTCTCGGTAAGTTTTTTGAAGATTTAGCGTTTAACGGGAACCTCACATTAATACAATCAGAAATTGATCTTGAGAACCTTGCTTCCATATCAACGGAAAAAACAAGAAGAATGCAGGGACAATCGCCTTATACAGTCAATTTAGGATTATTCTACGATAATTATGATTTAGGATTAAGTATGAATCTGCTTTATAACAGATTCGGGGCAAGGATATCAGACGTAGGGAATAACGGTTTTGCGGATATTTACGAACAAGGAAATGACGTAATCGATTTTTCGGCATCAAAGAGATTTTTAAAGAATTTTGAAATTAAGTTTTCTATAAAGGATCTGCTGAATCAGGAAAAACTATATACACAAGATTATTCGGGAACAGAAAAAATTGTAAGGACATACAACAACGGAGGAAGATTTTCATTGACATTCAGTTATAAACTTTAAAAATATTTTTACTAAACAAAAAAACTTATGAAAAAAATCTTATTGACATTTGCTTTACTTCTGGGCTATGTGATTTCATTGCAAGCACAGACAATTGATTCCACTACTCTGAATTCATCAAGCATTACGGGTGTGGTAAATTTGACAAACAACAAAACCTATATAATGAAAGGTTTTAATTACGTAAGAAACGGCGGGGCGATAGTAATTCAGAAAGGTTCGCTTATATTAGGAGACAAATCAACAACGGGAACCCTTATAATAGAAAGAGGCGGCAAAATTATTGCAGACGGAACGGTCAATCAGCCGATAGTATTTACCAGCAGACTTCCGATAGGTCAAAGAGGTCCCGGTGACTGGGGAGGCGTAATAATTCTCGGAAGATCAGCAATTAACACATCCACGGGACTTGATTCGGCACAGATTGAAGGATTTCCTCCGGGAACGGGTCCATGGTACGGCGGACAGCCCGTAGTAAACGATGACAGTTCAGGCGTATTCAGATACGTAAGGATTGAGTTTGCAGGGGTAAACTTAACGGGTATCAGCGGAAACGAGATTAACGGACTGACGTTAGGCGGTGTCGGCAGCAGAACCGTAATAGATCACGTTCAGGTGAGTTACTGCGGAGACGATTCTTTTGAGTTTTTCGGCGGAACAGTAAACGCAAAATACCTTATTTCTTACAGAAGCGTTGATGATGATTTCGATACAGACAACGGACACAGAGGGAAAGTCCAGTTCGGTCTTGCAGTGAGGGACACGGCAATCAGCGACGTCAGTGCCTCACATATATTTGAAATAGATAATAACAATAACAGTCCATCTAATTACAACACTCCGAGAACAAGGACAATATTTTCAAATATCACAGGTATCGGACCGAGAATAAACAATTCAACAGTTGTCAGCACAAACTTTAAACGTTCGGCACATTTAAGAAGAAATATGCTTGCCTGCATTTATAATTCAATCCAGACAGGATATCCGACGGGAATATTGCTTGACGGAAGAGGAGTTCAGATAGCGGCATTAGGAGATACTATTCAATTAAGAAATAACATTTATGCAGGATTCACAAAACTTGCAGACACGGTTTCTTCGTCAGGTTCAGGGATGAACGATCCGACGGGATGGCTTCAGACAAGTTCATTCTCAAACAGAGTATTCACGAATAATACAGACGTAATGTTAAACAACATGTTCGGATTTTACAATCCGCCTCCCGCACCGGCGAATAATGTAAATTTCTGGATGCCGGCAACAAGTTCGCCTGCATTATCGGGAGCTAGTTTTTCACATCCGAATTTAGCAGGGTTTGAAGTAACAACATTTGTAGGTGCATTCGGCACTACTAACTGGACATTAGGTTGGGCAAATTTCAATCCTCAGAATTACACTGCTCAGCCGATAGCGGTAAAAGAAATTTCTACAGAAGTTCCTGCCGTATTCAGTCTAAAACAGAATTTCCCGAATCCGTTCAATCCTTCGACAAAGATACAATTTTCTGTTCCGAAGTCATCATTTGTTACGGTAAAAGTATTTGACGTAAGCGGAAAAGAAGTATCAACGCTTGTTAACGAAAACGTAAACACAGGGACATACGAAGTAACATTTGACGGAGCAGGATTAAATTCAGGCGTATATTTTTACAGATTATACGCAGGAAATTACATTGAAACAAAGAAAATGATGTTAGTAAAATAATATCCCTAATCATATCACCCCCGAGCCCGTTGCCGTACACTCAACGGGCTTTTTTTTATTCCCAAAAATTCAAATAGTTGCAAATTAATATTATTCTTTTTAAGTTAGATAGTTGTTTAAGCAGTTGAACAGATTTTGAGGTTATAAATTTTAACTCAAATTTTTTAGTAAACTCAAAATATAAGGTTATGAAAAACTTAATTTGGGGAATATTTATATTCCTTATAAGTTCAAGCCAGATTTTTCCTCAAACAGGATGGTTCACATTATACAGCAATCCGACATATAATCATTATTCAATAAACTTCATAAACACAAATACCGGATGGGTATCAGGAACTACGGGTATAATCAGAAAAACAACTAACGGGGGATTAAACTGGGTCGATAGAACGACAGGAACAACTAATACACTTTTTGGTATTCATTTCGTTAATGAATTTACGGGCTGGTCAGCGGGTTCAGAAGGAACTATTCTTAAATCTACGAACGGGGGAGAAAATTGGGTAATACAGGCAAGCGGGGTTACGGTTCATCTCAGATCAGTTTATTTTGTTAATACTAATACCGGGTGGGTTGCCGGAGATACAGGCACTATACTTAAAACCACGAACGGCGGAAACGGTTGGTTCAAGCAAACAAGCGGAATAATAACGAAAGGTTTTTCATCTGTTTTCTTCATAAACAGTGATTATGGCTGGGCAGTAGGAGCACGAGATACAATAACAAGAACTACAAACGGAGGATTAAACTGGATTAATATAAGTACGTTTCCGAACAATACATATTACTCGGTACATTTTGTTAATATTAATACAGGTTACGTAACAGGAACTTCGGGGACACCCGGAGTTATTATAAAAACAACAGACGGAGGTAATCAATGGACAACCGTGTTTAACGAACCAAGCACTTATTATTTCAACAGTGTTTATTTCCCAAATACCGATACAGGGTGGGTAGCGGGATATTACGGAGGCATTCTGAAAACGACAAACGGAGGTTTGAACTGGAATCCAAATTACAGTAACGTAAATAATAATTTAATGTCAGTTTTTTTCAAAGATGCAAATACAGGGTGGACAACAGGTACCGGTTCAATAATCTTAAAGACTACAAACGGAGGGACGTCATTAATAAGCATTGATCCTCTTGAGATACCGGATTACTATTATCTCGGTCAGAATTATCCGAATCCATTTAACTCTTTGACGAGGATTAATTTTGCAATTCCAACTCAGAGTTTTGTTTCATTAACGGTTTACGATACGAGAGGCAAGGAATACATTACTCTTGTAAACGAATATCTAAGTGAGGGTAGATATGAAATAATGCTCAATGCAGAAGGTTTTAATTCGGGGATTTATCTTTACAAAATCAGAGCGGGAAATTATTCCGAAACGAAGAAAATGGTGTTTATCAAGTAAAGATAGTGTCAGTACAAATAAGTTTTTTAATCACTTCCCCTCAAGCCCGTTAACGAACACTCAACGGGCTTTTTTATCTAATGATTTTATCTGTCCATAAAATTTTAAGGAAAATTTTAGAAGATAGGATGCAAATATTACGGAGAAATTATAGATTTTCGGAATGTATTCCAAAAAAATCATTTTTTTCGGAGTTCAAGAAAGTTTATATCAATTCTTTGAGGGCGGTAATAAGATATTCATATTGTTCGAGGGTGTTGTAAATCTGGGGCGATATTCGGAGGATGCGTTCAGGTTGTGATTCCCAATACGAAATAACAACTTCTATTTTATATTTATAAAACAATTCATCCTGCAGGGGGCTACGCATATTTACGGTTTTGGGGAATATTTCTTTATCTACAAAAAACGGAATTCCATATAAAGAGCCGATAACATTATCGGGGTAAGGATACGTTATTCCGAAAGCATCACATATTTTTTTCCCTGCGGTTAAAGCAAGAGTTTTATTACGGTTCATAAGTTCAGACCAACCTCCGGGCAGGAGGGAGTTCATAAATTCAAGAGCGTCAGAGATGCAAATATAAGGCGTAGGATCGAGAGTCCCCTGCCAAGAAAAATCATATATGAATTCAGAAAGTTCCGTCACACATTCTCCGAAAAGACGGCTTCGGACAAGAGGTTTGATATTTTTTTGTTTTTCGGGAGAAACATATAAAAAAGCAGAACCTTTAGGAGAGCAAATCCATTTATGACAATTGCCTGTATAATAATGCGGACTTATCTTAGAGATGTCGAGAGGAATCATTCCCGGGGCGTGGGCTCCGTCAATGATAATTTCGATATCTCTGTTTTTAAGTTCACTACAAATTTCTTCGACAGGGAAAATAATTCCGGGTATTGAAGATACGTGGTCAAGCAATATTACTTTTGTGTTATCGGAGATTGAGGAAAGAATTTTTTCCGTAATATCGCTTCTGCTTATTACGGGCAGTGAGATTTTTACTTCTTTAATTTCAAGGTGATTTTCAAGAGCAACTTCTTTAACGGCATTACGGCAAGCGGGGTAGATATGATTCGTTATGAGTATTTCGCTTCCCCTTTTGAATTTCAGAGATTTCAGTATAGTATTGATACCCGTTGTCGCATTCGGGACGAAAACAAGGTTATCGGGAGAACACTTGAGAAAATCCGCAAGTGTTTTTCGGGATATTTCAAGAAGATGCGGCGCTTCACGAAGAAAAAATCGGACGGGTTCGGATTCAATCCGTCTTCTATATTCCGACTGTTTTTCAAGAACGGGTAAAGGACAAGCACCGAACGAACCGTGATTAAGAAAAACAACAGATTTATCAAGTCCCCAATACTCGGCATAAGAAGAATACGGAGGAAGGTTCATTACTTTACAACGATATTAACCATTCTGTTTCTAACCACTATGATTTTTATTATTTCTTTTCCCGTAACATACTTCATTAATTGCGGGTCGTCAAGGGCTGTTTGCTCAAGCGTTTTTTCATCGGAATCAAATTCAACTTCTTTTTTAACCCGAACTTTTCCGTTAACGGAAAAAGCAACGGTAATCATATCGGCTTTTGTCAGAGATTCATCAAATTCAGGCCATTTTTCATAAGCAAGAGATTCCTTATGACCGAATTTCTGCCAAAGTTCTTCGGCAATGTGAGGAGCATAAGGACTTATAAGAAGAATGAAAGTCTCGATAACTTCCCTACTGATAGTTTCTGCTTTATACAACTCATTAACAAAAATCATCATCTGAGCAATCGAAGTATTAAACTTCATATCTCCGTCATCGATATCCAGCGTAAGCTTTTTTATTGTTTTATGCAGGAGTTTTTTAGTGTTTTCATCCGGCGGAATATTTTTAATATTGCTTTTAATTTCGCCCGTTCGGTCATCAATAATAAGACGCCAGACACGGTTAAGAAATCTATTAATACCCGCAATTCCTTCCGTATTCCACGGTTTAGTTGCTTCGAGCGGTCCCATAAACATTTCAAACATACGGGTAGAATCGGCACCGTAATCACGTATCATATCATCGGGGTTAATTACATTTCCCCGGGATTTACTCATTTTAACGCCGTCTTCACCGAGAATCATTCCCTGATTGAAAAGTCTCATAAACGGTTCGGGGGTAGAGAGATAGCCAAGATCAAAAAGAACTTTATGCCAGAATCTTGCATAGAGCAGATGCAGAACGGCGTGCTCCGAACCTCCGATATAAAGATCAACGGGCATCCAATATTTTTCTTTTTCCATATCGCAGAATATTTCATCATTATCGGGATCAATATACCGAAGATAATACCAGCAAGATCCAGCCCATTGAGGCATTGTATTTGTTTCACGGCGGACTCGTTCGCCCGATTCGGGGTCGACGGTATATAGCCATTCATCAATTAATGAAAGCGGAGATTCTCCAGTGCTACTTGTAGTATACGAATCAACAACAGGAAGTTTTACGGGAAGATCTTTTTCGTCAATCGCTTTTACTTTTCCGTTTTCAAAGTGAACGAGAGGAAAAGGTTCACCCCAGAAACGTTGTCTTGAAAAGAGCCAATCACGAAGCCGATAGTTAATTTCTCTTTTCCCTAAATTATTTTCTTCAAGCCAGTCAATCATTTTTTTCTTGGCATCGGCAGTGCTAAGCCCCGTAAGGAATCCTGAATTAACGGCAAATCCGTCATCAGTGAAACAGATTTTTCCTGCTTTTGTATCTTCGGAAAATTTTTCATATTCTTCAAAACCGTCAGATAGTTTCTGCATTCCTTTTCCCGAGACAATAATTTCTCCATTTCCCGAATCAAGTTTCATAAAGGCAGCATTGCTGAGTTCTTCGGGAACAACGACAGGAATTATTTCAAGATTATATTTCAGCGCAAATTCCATATCCCTTTCATCGTGACCCGGAACGCTCATAATAGCGCCCGTGCCATAGGATAGCAGGACATAATCCGAAATAAAAACCGGTATTGATTTCCCGTTTGCGGGATTTATTGCATACGCTCCCGTAAATTCACCTGTTTTATCTTTAGACAATTCGGCACGTTCAAGATCGGATTTCTTTGCGGCATCGGCAATATAATTCAAGACTCTTTCCTTATATTCGGGAAGAGTAATTTCGGGTATTAGTTTATGTTCGGGAGCAAAGACCATATAAGTCGCACCGAAGAGAGTGTCGGGTCTTGTAGTAAAAACTTCAATTTCTTTTTCCTCTTTCAGGGCAGAACTTACAATTTTAAATTTAATACGAGCGCCCTCGCTTTTCCCTATCCAGTTTGTCTGCAGTTTTTTTATATTTTCAGGCCATTGAAGCATATCAAGATCTTCAAGAAGACGCTGAGAATATTTTGTAATTCTTAGTTTCCATTGTTTCATCATTTTACGAACGACCGTAAATCCTTTTTCAATCTGTTCGGGGACTTCTTCATTTGCGAGAACGGTTCCGAGTTCGGGACACCAGTTAACAGGAGATTCCGAAATATAGGCAAGGCGCTGAGAGTTCACATAATCATATTTTTCATCATCGGTCAATCCGTCGGGAACGGCAAGAAATTCAATAGGTTTTGCTTTCTGCTCGGTTTCGTCGAAATACGAGTTATACATTTTCAGGAACATCCACTGCGTCCATTTATAATATTTTTCGTCGGTAGTATTTATTTCCCTGTCCCAGTCATAAGAGAATCCGAGAGACTGCAACTGAGACCTGAAACGAAGGACGCATTCATCCACACCGATTTTAGGATAAATACCCTTTTTAAGTGCAAACTGTTCGGCGGGAAGACCGAATGCATCCCAGCCCATAGGATGAAGGACATTAAATCCCCGCATTCTTTTATAGCGTGCTATAATATCTGTTGCGGTATAACCTTCGGGATGTCCGACGTGCAATCCGTCCCCGCTCGGATACGGAAGCATATCAAGGACATAATATTTAGGTTTAGATGTATCAATTTCATCAATATCAGGCATTCTGAAAGTTTTATTTTCTTTCCAGAAATCCTGCCATTTTTTTTCAATCTCAAGGTGATTATACTTCATAAATTATCAATCAAATATTTAATCTATTTTCAAAATATTCCGAACGGATTCAAGGTCTTTATCAGAGGCTTTCGGACCGAGCAATGTAGTGAGGTATCCCTGATATTTTTCAAAGAAACATTCCCCTTCGGGGATAACGGGTTTGAAATCTTTTCCGAGACCGTGAAGAGGATAGAGTTTTACGTGAACGTGATTAACACCCATTCCCTCCATAACAAGGGCGGTTCTCTCTACGCCGAGTTTTTTATCAATATGCTTGCCGAGTTTTTTCGATGCGAGAAGCATACGGGTAAAAACATCATCGGGCATATCAAAGGAATAGGAATCATAATGATTTTTAGGAATTAACAATGTCATTCCTTTAGTATTCGGGAAAATGTCAAGAAATGCAAGAAATTCTTCGTCTTCCCATATTTTATATGAAGGGATTTCTCCCGATGAAATTTTACAAAAAATACAATCTTCTTTTTTCATAACCTTTAATTTAACTTATATTTAATTCTATAGCAGTAACAAAAGACGAATAAAATAAGTTATTTAATTATATATTTTAAAATTTCTTATGAGTGAGAGAAGACTATTCGAATTTTTAATATCGGAAATATTGAAGATTTCGGGAGATTTAATATTCCATTTGCCGATGAATTCATTAACAAGAGATTCCCGAATTACAAGAATAACGATACACTTATTGCTTTTAAAAGATTTTTGATTTAACAAAGAATCAAGAGAACTATGCCAACCTTTTTCGGTTAATTCAAGAGGACCAACTTCATCAATAATAAAAACACCGTTCCCATCAAATGAGGAAATTATCGAATTACCTTTTTCGAGTGCCGAAGGGGAAAAAATAAATTTCCCTAATCTGATATCGGAGTCGATTCCATCTATTCTGCAAAGCATAACGGACTCGCCGCTACTAATATCTTTTAAGTCATAGCCTATTCTGACCGAATTATTATAGACGACTAAAGAAAGAAATCCAGACACAGGAATATTTTCATTCTGTAATTGCTTAACAAGCTGAGCAAGGAAGGTTGTTTTTCCTTCACCCTGTTTTCCCGTAATAATTATTATGTTTTCGGAAGAATCAAATTCACTTTTAATTACATCAAGGAAAACATCTATATGCGAAATCATTTTTTTATATGTTTTTAAGGGATGCCTGACAAGACGTTTTTCGGAGGATAAAAATTCAACTATTACGGGGAGAGAGGAAGTTGCCGCTTCGACGCCTAAATAAGCCATTCTGAATCTGCTCTTTTTAAGATAATTAAAATAGACAGGATTTTTTAATTCTATGCTGATTGCTGCGAATCCGAATGTAATAATAAATACCCTTGAAAGCATTTCCACAGCAATATTAAGTCCATAAAGCAATCCGAAATTACCGCTCAACGTAAGGACAACGGCGGATAAAATTACAAAGATAACTAACTGAATCCAAAATTTAATATTTTTTACAAGACGTTTTGTTCTTTTATATCTGTAAATTACGAACGAAGTATATAAAGCAGAAAATAGCAAAAGAATGTATGAGGGAATAATTTTTACAAATATCAGGCAAAGGACAACCGCAAGAAAATTCAATACGAGCAATAGCGGAGAATAAACATCGTAGTTTGAAAGCCCGAACGCATAAGAATTTTTTCCGTTGAGAGAAAAAGGAACGTCATTTTTTGATGAAGCGGTTTTGCCGAGATAAATACCGACAAGTGCCGAGACAATTCCTGCGGTTATATTAACGGCAAAGAAAATCATAACAAGAACAGACGGAGTTAATCCTTCGAGACCAGTTGCTTTAGAAATAAATCCTGTTAATTCATAGAATACTTTTACAATATTAAATCCATACAGAATAATATAATTAATAATTTTCTGAAGCAGAGGCATTGAGAGTGCAAGTGCGCCACCAAAAATAAATCCGAAATAATTTTTTCCGAGAATTGTGAGAGCAAGCTCAATAACAAAGGCTTCGGAAAGAATTCCTATAACGGGACCGAGGATTTTAATTCCAGGAGTCATAAATTTCATCAAAGCACAAATAACGCCCGCTCTCCAAACAATTCCATTTTCTTTCCAGTGACGGGCAGATGAGACAAGGAGAACAACGGCAATAGACGTAAGTATTTCACCCGTAAAAGGAATCCGCAATCCGTGAAGAAAATTACCGAGCACGATTTCGGTTGATGCCCAAATACTCCCGATTACAGACGCTTTCAGCCATATATCTTTTTTATTACTCACAAAAAGATTTTAAAAATTTATATATTGTCAAAAATCATTAGCAAAGATTAAGCGTAAAATTTTAAATTAATACGATAAAATATATGGATAACATAAAATGGCAAAATTTATTTGACGGAGCAATAACGGTTTGCGACGAGAATCTCATCATAAGATTTATGAACGAAAAAGCAAAGGAAGTTTTCAAAGACGACGGCGGAGAAAAATTAATCGGCTCAAATTTAGAAGACTGTCACAATGAAAATTCAAGAAAAATCATAAGAGATATTAAAAACAACTTAAAGCCCAACACTTATACCATAGAGAAAAAAGGTAAAATAAAAATAATTCATCAAGCACCTCTGACGGAAGAAGGGAAATTCAAGGGGATAGTAGAATTATCATTCGAAATACCCGAAAAAATGCCTTATATACCGAGAGATTAAAAAATAAGTAAGATTTTTCCCGCTTACTAAAGACAAATCAAGACGGAATTATTATTATCCGTTTAATGTAAAAATCATATTATATATATTATTATTTAAGTAAAAATGAAATTAGACGCATTATTTATAGCATCGCATCCCGATGATATCGAGATAACATCTGCGGGAACGGCAATTAAACTGATACAAAGCGGATACAAGACGGGTATAATAGATTTAACGAGGGGAGAACTTTCAACACGGGGGACTTTAAGTTCAAGGAAAAAAGAGACCGAAAAAGCAACAAAAGTTATGGGGCTTCATTTCAGAAAAAATCTCGGACTCAAAGACGGAAGTATAATTAACGACGAGGCGAGCAGAATAAAACTGATTAAAGAAATCAGAACTTTGAAGCCGGAGATAGTTTTTGCACCTTATCCCGCAGACAGGCATCCTGACCACATTAACGCAAGCAATTTAATAAGGGAGTCGGTTTTTCTTTCCGGTCTGAAAAAAATCAGGATAAAAGGGCTTGAGGAATTCAGACCGAAGAGAATTTTTTATTATAGACACGCATACGATTTCGAGCCGACATTTATTTTTGACATTTCGGATACATTCAGGAAAAAAATTGAGGCAATAAAATGCTACTCGACACAGTTTTATCGAGATAATAATTCTTACGGAGACGAACCGGAAACATATATCAGTACAAAACTTTTCTGGCAGGATCTTGAGTCAAGGGCGAGGTTTTTCGGTTTTAAAATCGGGGTAGAATTCGGGGAGCCGTTTTACTGTTATGAGAGTATAAAATTAAAAGCAAATAATCTATTTGAAGTATGATAAAACCGGGAGAAAAGAGAATATTAGTTTTTGATCTGGAAGTAGCGGCATACGACTTCGAAAGTCATTATGACAAAGAAACAAAAGAATATCTGACAAAATATGCCAAAGACGAAGACGACAGGCAGAAGATAATAGACTCGCTTGTTTTCACACCTTTTACATCGGAAATAATAGCAATCGGGCTACTTGAACTCGACTTAAATACGGAAAAGGCGGAAGACTGCAAAGGAGCAGTTCTTTCGAGAACCGACGAAGAAATGTTTATGAAATCCGAATACAAAAATATTAAATACGAATGTTACACGGACGAGAAGTCTTTAATATCAAGGTTCTGGGAAATTCTTTCGAGGAAAAATTTCAATTTATTCATAACATTTAACGGGAGAGAATTCGACTGCCCGTATATTCTGCTTCGCTCTTTATATCACGGAATAAAACCGACATATAATCTGATGAGCGGAACCGATTTTAACATTCGAGGATATCATATTGATTTAATGAAGGAACTGACATTTAACAAACACGCACCGACAGGAGCACGGAGAAAATTTTCGTTGGATTTTTACTGCAAGCAACTCGGGATTAAAAGCCCTAAAAGCAAAACGATAGCGGGCGATTTAGTCGGAGAGATATACAGGAAAAAAGAATTTAAAACAATTGCCGATTACTGCATAGGCGACGTAATAGCAACGGCAGAACTATTTAAAATCTGGAATAATATTTTAAACTTTTAACATACTATATAAGGAGAAAATTAAATGAAACCAAACCAAATGCAGGGAATGCTGAAACAGGTAAAGAAAATGCAGGAAAAGATGGAGCAAATTCAGGCGGAATTAGAGAACAAAACACTCACCGAAGAATCGGGCGGAGGAATGGTAAAGGTAACAATTAACGGAAAGAGCCAGATACTGAAAATTGAAATCGAAAACGAAATAATCGAATCGGGTGATAAGGATATGCTTGAAGATTTAATAATAGCTGCGGTTAATAAAGCATTCGAAAGTTCGCAAAAACTTTCAAGCGAGGAAATGAGCAAGGCAACAGCGGGA
>FVAA010422561.1_pt1 | contig 14783 bp, 10 predicted proteins | sample 1504571 | NCBI WGS metagenome assembly FVAA01 (sample SAMEA4475357, study PRJEB15587) | soil metagenome | biome: Soil; feature: Field | place: India | collected 2015-03-11 | depth 0 m
CCTTCTCCATGCTTCGTAGACCTGATAGTCGCCTTCGATATCCGATAACTTTTTAAATATATTTTTTATTTTTATTATATTTGCTTTTATTTTTTCTCTGCCTTCTTCCCAGCTTTCGGGTTTTTCTATCTGTTCATTTACTGTAATAATCTCTTCAAAATCTTCTTTTTCGGGGTTTTGAATATCAAATGCTTCTTCTGTCTTTTTTGCTAAGATATTTATTTTTTCAATAGTATCCGCAATTTCTGCTGTCTCGTTTCCGTTAAGAATCATTTCAACGGTTTCTATTGCCTTCTGTAATAATCTGCCGTTTTCATCTAATAGTGTGGTGTCTCCGCTTTCTTTATAATGCTCATAAATCTTTCTTATAGAAGAATATATACTTGCAATAATTTCAAATGACATTTTTACCGATTCTATTTCTAAAAAGGAAGCGTTTTCAAGAATTTTTTCTACTAAATATTCTCTTCTAATATTGTCTTTTTTAGCCGCCGTCGTTTCTTTTTTGTTTATGTTCCCGATATGAAGCTCTTCTATATCCGATAATAAATATTCGTTTCTTTTTCGAATTTGTTTTTCGTAGGCGAGAAAAAGTTTTTCTTCGTCTGTTTTTTGTTCCAGTTTATCTTCTTTGGTTGGTTCTTCTTTTTCTATATATTCGGAGACTTCGGGGATTTCCTGAGTCGTCGGCTCATAACTTTTATTTTTTTCCTCTGATAAATTCCCCGTTTCTTTTTCTTCTAATTCTTTTGTTTCTGTCGGCAAAGAAAACGGAGATATTTCCTCCTTTTCAATTTCCTTCTTTGTTTGTAATAGGTCGTATTTATTGTAAATCTCCTGATCCTCAAAGGAAAGTTGTTCGGCAAACTGCTCTTCAATAATATCGTTTTCCATTTCCGCTATGTCAAAGTCTATTCCTTGTAATACGGCTTCTCTCTCTTCTCCGCCTTCGGATCTCGTTGAAATTTCTTCCGCTATTTGTTTAAAAGACTCTTCCTCCTGTGTTTCCTCTCTCGGTAAATCAAGATTAAAAAATGTACAGAATTGATTTTCTATAAATCCCGCATCTCTTTCAAGGTTGTCTGAAAAATTATCAAAGTTTATTTTTCCGGCTTCGGTTTTTTTAAAAATAAAAACAAGGTAGTTTGAAAGTTGTCTAAGTTTTGCTACTCCCGCAAGGAGAAATAATATTTGTCTGAAATCTTCTGCCTTTATAAGAGAGTTAATTATTTTCTGTACGCTTTTTAAATCGGGGGTTTCCGTATATGCACCCAGATTTTTTTTGACTTTAGTAAGTAAAAATTCTATGTATTCTTTTTCTCCCAAGAAAAGATTTTTAAGGTAAAAAATAAAATTTATTTATAAATATTTCTTTTATGTAAGTTAAAAAATCGGCTTTTAATGATAAAGGTTATAATATTATTATTTTCAAACTTGACTAATTAGTAATTAATGACTAATATTATTTTAAAGGAAGTGTACAAATTTTTCTGTTAATATATTGTTAATAACTTTACCGGGATTTAATTTTTCTAACAGTTTTTTTTCGCCCGAAACAATTTTATTAACATTAATTGTTGATAACTTTCCTTGGTGCTCAAAAGTTCATTAAAAATATAGCTATTATAGGTTTCATGTGTTTTTAAACTTGTTTATAACTTTATTAAAAATAAGTTATTTTTTGCGCTGTAACTTAAAGTAGTTTTTTAATTAATTCGTTGTTTGTTAATAATTATATAAAAGATTCAGAGAAGATAAATGCCGGATATTTCTAATGTAACCGAGAAATACATATCAGGAGAACAACCAAATCCAAACAAAAAACAAGCAGAGGCGTTATGGGAAAAGTTTCTCGAACTCCTTTCTCAGGCGGTTTCAAAGCAAACCGAAATTAAAACTTGGTTTTCCGTTCTTAATCCTATCAGTTTTGAAAACAATATACTGACTGTTTCTGTTCCTAGTAGTGATTTTTACAGCATGATTGAAAAAAGATATAGTAGGCAGATTTCAAGGATATTAGAAAGCGGATTACTCGGAGAAAACGGCAAATTAAATTATCAGATTTCCCAACATAGTCTTTTTGAAGACGTAAATGTACAAAAGACAGAAAACAATACCACCATTCTTGATTTCAGGTATCCCTACGGAAGGGAAAACTCCGAAAAATCAAAGGGAAACCTTTCAACCGTGAAAACAGGAAATGACTATTCTGCAAATATTCCTGCTTTTTCATCTAATCTTAACCCAAAGAATACCTTTGATTCCTTTGTTCGGGGAGAAAGTAACGAACTTGCTGTTTCTGTTGCCTATGCAATTGCAAACAACCCCGGAAAAATTTATAATCCATTATTAATTTACGGTGGTGTCGGACTCGGAAAGACTCATCTTGTTCAGGCAATAGGCAACGAAATTCTTAAAAATGATCCCTCAAAGAAAATATATTATACAACATCTCCGGAATTTACAACCCAGTTTACGACAACAATGGCAAAAACTAAGATCGATCTTACAAGCGGAAACGAACTAACAAAAAAACTCGATTCTTTTTATAAGTCACTTGATGTTTTAATCCTTGATGATATTCAAAATCTTGAGGGCAAGCGGGGAACGCAGGATTTTATGTATCAAATTTTTAATGTTCTTTATAATAATAAGAAACACATTATTTTTTCGAGCGATAAACCCTTAAATCAACTTAAAAGCATAGAGGAAAGATTAATATCAAGATTTCACTGGGGTATGACAGCCGATATTCAGCAACCGAGCTGGGAAATGAGGGTTGCAATTATCCAGAAAAAACTCGAAGAAGTCGGAACGGACATGCCGGAAGAAGTTATTCATTATGTTGCTACTCATGTTAAAGACAGCATAAGAACTCTTGAGGGATGTATCGTCGGAATGATTGCAGAAAGCGCACTTATTTATAAAGGTGATATTACTATGGCAATTGCGGAAAAGGTCATTAATCGTGTTGTAGGAAACGTAAGACGAACAAGAAGTGTTTCCATAGAAAATATTATTTTTGCTGTTGCAGATTATTTCAAAATAACAGAAAGCCAGATATTATCCCGTAAAAGAACAAAAGAAATCGCCTTTGCCAGGCAGGTTGCTATGTACCTTGCAAAGGAAATGACCACACATACCTTAGAACTTATCGGTTTGAATTTCGGAGGAAAAGATCACGCTACAGTTCTTTACGCATACAATCTTATAAAAGAGAATCTTAAAAAAAGCAAGGAGCTTCAAAATATTATCTGTGATATAAAAGAATCGATTAATCATCTCTGATTGTTAATTTCCCCTTAATAACTTATTAATATTTTACTTTTTTTAACAATAGTCTATTTAGAATAACTTTTACTTTCTCTTTATCCGAAATAAAAGGATAATTATTAACTAAATATTAAAATTTACTAACATAAAATTATTAAATTACTTTATAGTTTCGCAGGTTTTAAATATTTTTTAACAATATTAACAATCCTTATACTATTACTATTTTTTATATATTATATTTTATTATTAGAATAAATGATCGAAAAACTGCTCATAAAAAATTACCTGATTATTAAAAATGCAGAATTAACTTTTAGTAAAGGTTTAAATATACTTACGGGAGAAACGGGAGCGGGTAAGTCAATTATACTTGATGCTCTCGGCTTGTTACTGGGAGAAAGAGCAGATTACGGCATTATTAAAAATGATAATGAAAAACTTATTGTAGAAGGAATCTTCGATTTTTCGGATAATAAAGAAGTAAAAAAGTTTATTAAAAATAAAGAGATTTCGTTTTTAGGAGAAAAAGAGGGAATAATTATAATAAGAAGAGAACTATACAAGAAAGGTATTAGCCGAACTTTTCTAAATGATTCACCTATAAGCACAACGGATTTGAAAGAGTTAGGAGAAATTATAATAGATATTCACTCACAGCACGAGCATCAGTCTTTATTAAAAAAAGAAAATCATATTGCAATAATAGATAGTTTTTTAGATGACGAAAAATTGTCATACAATTTTACGGAGACTTTTTACAAATACAAAGACTTGGTTCAAGAGATTAACAACCTAATAAACAAAAGAAAGGAATTACTCGAAAGAAAAGATTATCTCGAATATCAGTTAAAAGAAATAAATAATGTAAATCCGCAAAAAGAAGAAGATACAGAATTAGAAAAAGAACTGTCACTTTTAGAAAATTCCGAAGAAATATCATCTGTTATAAAAGACTGTCTTTATATCTTATATGACGGGGATAGAAATACAGCCGCAGATATTTCTATATGTATTAAACAGCTTAAAAAGATTGAAAAATATAATGACGAAATATCTAAAATGATAATTTCACTTGAAAATGCATCTGAAAATATCAAAGAGTTATCTTACCTGCTTACGGATGTTTCGTTAAAAACAGGATTTGATCCGGCAAGAATAGAGGAGATAAGAAACAGACTCGGAATGCTAACGTTCCTCAAAAAAAAATATAATCTTTCTGTAGATAAACTTATTGAAAAGGCAAACGAATTATCTTCCGAGCTACAGCAAATAGAAAATATTGATGACGACATAGAGAAACTTGAAAACATTATAAAAGAGAAAAAAAAAGAAATAACTCAACTTGCATTAAAACTGTCAACAGAAAGAAAAAAAGCAGCAAAAAAGTTAAGTAAGAAGGTAAATATTTATCTTGCAGAAACGGGGCTTGAAGGTTCTGATTTTACGGTAAGCCATGATTATAAAAAACCAAGCGAAAACGAACGTTTTAATATAGAGGTTTCAAACAATAAAACTGCCAACATAAGCAAAGACGGAATAGACGATTTTGAGTTTATGATTATGATAAACAAGGGAACGGGATATTCTCCTTTAAGAAAAACGGTTTCCGGCGGAGAAATATCCCGTATAATGCTTTCAATAAAAGCGGCAATATCAGAAAAAGACAGGATACCAATTTTAATATTTGACGAAATTGATGCGGGTATTAGCGGCAGAATAGCGGAGAAAACAGGAAATCTTTTAAAAGAATTATCATTAACACACCAAATAATTTCAATTACTCACCTGCCTCAGATTGCTGCAAAAAGTATGAATCACTTTTATGTAAGCAAAAAAGATTACGGAAAAGAAACCACGGCGGAAATAAGAAAACTTAACGAAGAAGAAAAAGAAATAGAAATAGCAAGACTACTTAGCGGAGAAAAAATTACGGAGGCAGCGGTTAAATCTGCGAAAGAATTAATAGGAAAAAAATCTAAAACTTAAACCATTCATTAACATCAACAGCATTTTTTCTGTGTGTTTTATGGTAATATTCATTAGTATGGTTATCATAAGAATAATCAAGAGCCCAGACGGAGTGATTTTTTTCAATATCTTTAATTGCTTCTATAATAAAAAATAATTCATCGTCTGTCATTGTCGGGTGTAGAGATAATCTTACCCATCCCGGTTTAGCGGATAAATCTCCCAAATCAATTTTTTCTGTTATTTTCTTTGAGGTATAATAATCTACGTTCAAAAGATAATGACCGTATGTTCCTGCGCAGGCACAACCTCCGCGCACCTGAATACCGAATCGGTCACTTAATAAACGAACAACAAGATTATAATGAAGATTTTTGATATAAAAAGATATTATTCCGAGTCTATCTTCAATGTTATCGGCGAGAATATTTAGATTCGGAATTTTCCTTAACTCATTAAATGCTATATTAATCAGTTCCTCTTCCCTTTTTTTAATCATTTCAACCGACATCATATTTTTCAGTTCAATTGAAAGTGCCGCCCTAATTGCCTGAATAAACCCAGGTGTACCGCCGTCTTCTCTAAGCTCAATATCCTCAAAATACCGATATTCACCCCAGGGATTTGTCCAGCTAACCGTTCCTCCGCCAGGTTGATCAGGGCTATAATTATGGTATAAATCCGAGTTAAATACTATAACCCCCGAAGACCCTGGACCGCCGAGAAACTTGTGAGGTGAAAACATTACAGCATCAAAATAAGAATCTGTTTCTTCGTTATGCATATCAATTTTTACATAAGGAGCAGATGCAGCATAATCGACAAAACAGTAACCACCGTATTCATGAACAATTTTTGAGATTTTATCTATTGGAGGCATTATTCCCGTTACATTAGAACAGGCAGAAACAGAAGCAAAAATATTTTTTCGATTTTTGTATTTTTTTATCTGTTCAGCGAAAGCAGAGACATCTACCAAAAGATTATTATCAAACGGAATAATAACAACATCCGCAACCGTTTCATACCATGAGGTATGGTTGGAATGATGTTCCATATGAGTGATAAAGACAACAGGTTTATCGTCTTCGCTTTTATATCTCCTGCATTCTCCTTCGCGGCGAGGACCTTTTTTTAAGCCGAGAATACGCTGAAACTTATTTACAACCGTTGTCATTCCGAAACCGGCATTAATAATTACGTCCTTTGGTCCCGCATTCAGGTGTTCTTTAATTTTCTTTTTTGCGAGGTTATAAGCACACGTCATTAATGTTCCCGTTTCGCTTGTTTCCGTGTGTGTATTTGCAACAAAAGGACCTATCGAATTTATTATAATATCTTCTATGGGTTTATATAATCTACCGCTTGCTACCCAATCTGCATAAATTAGTTTTTTTTCTCCGTAGGGGGAAACATAAGATATTCCGTTACCGATGATATTATCCCTAAATTTTCTGAAGTAGTCTTCTGTTTTCATATTATAATGTAAAAATAAAGAAAAACAGATAACGAAAAACCTCAAAAGGCAAAATATACAAACAATGTTATGAATATCTTAAAAAGAAACATTATCCGAATATTAAGGTTATAATAAGTAAAGAACAAAAATGAAACGCATAAAAAACCTCGTTGCAATACCAATGTTATCCATTTTCCTTTATTCCTGCTCGGCACCAACAGAAATTACGAGCTGGAAAGATCCTGCTTTCGGAAAGACAAAGTTGAAAAAAATCCTTGTTTTAGCCCTTATAAAAGATATGGAGTTCAGAAAAACTTATGAAGATAAAATGACTACAAAGCTTGTGAGCAAAGGTATTTCTGCTGCATCAGGGTTTAAACTGCTTGATTTAAACGAAAGGATTTCTAAAAAAGAATTAGAAAAACTATTAAACGACGGAAAATATGACGGACTTCTTATGCTTAAATACGAAAGTACCAAAAAGACAAAAACTTATTATCCGGGAACGACATATTATGATTATTTTATCGGAGGATTAAATATTGTTTCGTTACCCGGTTATTTTGAAAGCCATAAGACGGTTATAATGGAGTCAATTTTGTTTTCTGTAAACAAGAAAAAAGCAGTTTGGATTGCAGAAACAAGAACAAAAGATGCCGTAAACGCCCAAGACCTTGCGAAGTCTCTGTCCGAAGAGATAATAGACTCTCTTATGGAAGACGGTATAATTTAAACACTATTTACCGCTATTAGAACCGGACTCCGTGTTATTAGAGTTATTGCCGTTGTTGTTCTGATTATGATTTCTGCTTTCGTTGTTGTTATTTTTTTCTCTTGACGAGGGAACCTCGTTTTTCTTCCATGATTCAATTTTCTTTGATCCGGTGTCGTTTTTTGGAGGTTCAACTTTTTCTTTCTTTTCTTTTCCGGTATCGCGTCTTCCTTTTTCTTTTTCAATAGGTTTCTTTGGTTTGTCAACAGGTTTATCGTTTTTTACCTCACCCTCTTTCTTTTTATCCTTTGTCGGATCTGTTTTTGTTTTTTCTTTTTCTCCCGATTCGGGGTTTTTAATAGCACCGTTATCCTCTTTAATTGTTTTTTGACGAGGGTCTTTATTGCCAACGTAACCCTTTTGCTTATCTTTACTTTCTGATGAACGAACAACATTTACAAAGGGTATCTTTCCGCCGGTTTCTTCCTTTATATTATTTACTTCGGGACCCTTATAAATTCCTGATTCTCCGTTTTTGTTTACCTTTGTAAGAGGGGTTGAATTACGGATAACCTCATTGACCTGATCTTTGTCAATTACAACCTCTTTGGTAATTTCTTTAGTAAAATCTCTCTTTTCAACGAATACCCAGTTGTTATTATGTGTTCGATACCCGTGATGGTGATGTCGACGGTGCCCCCACCACGGAAACATAGGATACCATCCGTAATAACCGTTGCAAATTCTCCAATAGACCCAGTTCGGACCCCAAATTCTTCCGGGAATCCACAGCCAACCGTAATAAGGAGAATAAACCCATCTTCCGTAGTGATAAGTAGCCCATCCCCAAGAATAATTAGAACGCCAGCACCAACCGGCATTTGAAAAAGCCCAATAACCGTTCCAATACGGATTCCACCATAAACCCATGTTTCGAGGACGCCAGCAGTAGATAGTTTGTATTCCGCCAAAATCACTTTCTTCCGGTTCATAATCGGCATAGACATCTTTTACAAAATCGATAGCAGATAACTCTATCCAGTCCCCGTCCGAAGAAAGAGTGTCGAAAATTTCTTTATTTTCTTTATTTTTAGAAAAAAGATCTTCTTTGCTTTCAAGTGTATCTACAGCAATTATTGTCATAGTATCGTTTTGTGCCAGTATTCTACCGGATGAGATTATAACGAAAATAACCACAGCCCGTAGAAACCACCGATATAAAAAATTAACTTCTTTCATAAACAAGTGAATTTATTTTTTAATATTAACAACTGTTAATTTAATTTGACATTCATACTTTTATAACACATAAAACCCTCATTTGTTCCTGTCGAGATTAATTGAATTGACCGAGCATATTTTTATATATATTTTTGTATAAACAACTTCATATATCCGTTTACGCGTTTTTGCTCAGGAGGCCGTAAAAAATATAAAAGGATATAAATGCAGTTTGCACAGAAAATTATGAGAAAAAAACAAGTAATACAAAAGCCCCAACAACCCTTTTTAATTCTTTTAATAAGCCATTAAATTATTTTTGATATGAGTCATCACACAACAGAACGCCCGATAACGGTTGCAGACGAAATAGCCGAGAAGACATTTCAAGATGTCAGTCTATGTTATCAGTGCGGAAAATGTTCCGCAGGATGTCCCGTTAGATATTATATGGATATCGCACCCAATAAAATTGTAAGACTTGTTCAACTCGGATTCTATGACGAAGCATTGAAGTCGGAAACACCATGGCTATGTGCGGGGTGTATGACGTGTTCTACAAGATGCCCGAAAGAGTTTGATCTTGCAAAGTTTATGGATGCAGTTAGAGAGCTGGCTATCGAAAAAGGAGTAGAGATAAAACAGAAAGATATTTTAAAGTTTCATAAGGCTTTTTTGAACCAAATAGAAAAATACGGGAGAACTTACGAGGTCGGATTAACCGCTGAATACAAAATGAAGACATTAAACCTTCTTGAAGACGTAGATTCGGCACCGGGGATGTTTATAAAAGGAAAACTGAACCTATTTCCTCATAAAATTAAGGACAGGAAGTCAGTAAAAAACATTTTTAAAAAATCAACGAAACAAAAATAAAGGAATGCAGGATTTAAAAACAGGATATTTTCCGGGCTGTTCTCAGACGGGAACGGCAAAAGAATATGATATGTCGCTAAGAAAAGTAACCGAAAAACTCGGATTAACACTTTCAGAAATAGAAGACTGGAACTGCTGCGGAGCGACTTCTGCTCACGTAACAAGCCATAAGCTTGCAAACGCCCTTGCTATGAGAAACATCGTTCTTGCGGCAGAGCAGGGTCTTGAAGAAATAGTTGCTCCCTGTGCTGCCTGCTACAGCAGACTGCTACTTTCCCAACACGAGACAAACCGCAATCCAAAAACGAGAGAAGAAACCGAAGAATTGCTTGAACACAAAATAGAAAAGACTATTAATATTTTGAATTTGATAGAAATGCTACAGAAAATCGGAACCGAGAAAATTAAGAATGCGATTAGTAATCCACTAAAAGATATTAAAGTTGCTTGCTATTACGGATGTCTTCTTGTAAGACCGGCGGACATAACCCATTTTGACGATGCCGAACAACCAAACTCAATGGAAGAACTTGTTGAGATAACGGGAGCCAAAACAGTTGATTGGAACTTTAAAACAGAATGCTGCGGAGCGGGACACTCCATGGCAAGACGCGAAATTGTAGTAGATTTATCAAAAAAGATACTCGACAATGCAAGATCACAAAATGCCGATGTAATTGTAGTTGCTTGCCCGATGTGTCATTATAACCTTGATATGAGGCAGATGGTTATGAAAAAAGAATCAAAAGAGCATAAAGAGATACCCGTTTTATTTCTTACGGAATTAATCGGTCTTGCAATGGGTGTCGACGAACACGAACTCGGAATAGATAAACATTATGTTAAATTCAAATATAAATCAGCGGAAACTAAAGAAAAAGCCGCTGAAAGCATATAAAATAAAAGGCAAAATAAGTATATGAAAATCGGAGTTTTTATTTGTCATTGCGGAGAAAACATAGGCAGGACAGTTGATTGTCCAAGGGTTGCAAAAGCGGCCGAATGGCTTCCCGGAGTAGTCCATTCCGTGGACTATAAGTATATGTGTTCCGATCCGGGGCAGAATATGATTAAAGATGCAATAAAAGAAAAGAAACTTGATGCAATAGTTGTTGGATCTTGTTCTCCGCACATGCACGAAAAGACATTCAGAAAAGCGGCAATAGACGCAGGAATAAATCCGTTTCTTGTAGAAATTTCAAACTTAAGGGAACATTGTTCATGGGTTCATGACGATATAGAAGAAGCAACCGACAAAGCAATAGATCTTGTAAGGATGTCGGTAGAAAAAGTTAAAAGGAATCAGCCGCTTACAACAATTGAGGTGCCCGTTACAAAAAGGACTCTTGTAATCGGCGGAGGTATCGCGGGAATTCAGGCTGCGCTTGATGTTGCCAACGCAGGATACGAAGTTGTTCTTGTTGAAAAAGAACCTTCTATCGGCGGACATATGAGCCAGTTATCCGAGACTTTTCCCACGCTCGATTGTTCTCAGTGTATTCTGACACCGAGAATGGTAGAGGTTTATCAGCATCCTAAAATTAAATTACTCACTTATTCGGAAGTAGAAAAAGTTGAGGGTTTTGTAGGCAATTTTCAGGTTACCATTAGAAAAAAAGCAAGACACATTAACGAAGAATTATGTACCGGATGCGGACTTTGTATAACAAAATGCCCGACGAAGAAAAAAGCGTATAATTCTTTCGAAGAAAATCTTGCATACAGACCGGCTGTATATGTTCCTTTTCCGCAAGCCGTACCGAATATTCCCGTAATAGACGAAACCGTATGTATGTATTATAAAAACGGAAAGTGCGGTGTTTGTGTAAAGGTATGCGGGAGAGACGCAATTATGTTTGACCAGAAAGACGAGATTTTGACGGAAGAAATAGGAGCAATAATAGTCGCAACGGGATATAAACTTTATAAAATAGATAAGAAACCGGAAGGCAGCTTTATAAAGGGTTACGGAGAATATGGATACGGAAAATATAAGGACGTTATAGACGGCTTACAGTTTGAAAGAATTGCAAGTGCATCAGGACCGACGGCGGGAGAATTTAAAAGACCGTCTGACGGAAAAGAACCCAAAAAAGTTGTTTTTATTCAGTGTGTAGGTTCGAGAGACGAATCTAAGGGGTTTTCTTATTGCAGTAAAATTTGTTGTATGTACACGGCTAAACATGCTATGCTATATAAACACAAGGTTCATGACGGCGAAGCTTATGTATTTTATATGGACATCCGATCGGGCGGGAAAATGTATGAGGAGTTTGTTCGAAGGGCTATAGAAGAGGACGGAGTAAAATATATAAGAGGAAGGGTCTCGAAAATATATGAAGAAAACGGAAAGTATATTGTAAAGGGCGAAGACACTATTGCGGGCATGCCGATCACAATTGATGCAGACATGGTAGTTTTAGCAACGGCAATGGTTGCACAGCAGGATGCCGCAACCCTTGCGCAGACAATCGGAATACCATACGACAAATACGGTTTTTACAATGAGGTTCACCCGAAACTCAGACCCGTAGAAAGCAGCACAGCAGGCGTTTTTCTTGCCGGAGCCTGCCAATCTCCGAAGGACATTCCCGAATCTGTGGCAATGGCATCTGCGGCAGCCAGCAAAGCTCTTGTATTATTCGGCTCAGACAAACTTGAAAGAGAGCCTGTTGTTGCGCGGGTTAACAGTGATTTGTGTGCGGGATGTTTTTATTGTCGAAAAGTCTGTCCTTATAATGCAGTTGAAGTCAGGGAAGTAAAAGACAAAAACGGAATAGTAGTAAGAGAAATAGCATATATTAACGAAGGGCTGTGTCAGGGGTGCGGTACCTGTACGGCGACTTGCCCTTCAAAATCGGTTGAACTTGCCGGTTTCAATAACGAAGAAATTTTTGCACAGATTGCGGCTCTTTAATCAATTAAAAGAAAAAAATAAGTATATATTATGTCAGAAAAAAAATGGGAACCAAAGATAGTTGCTTTTGTATGTAACTGGTGTACATACACGGGAGCAGATCTTGCGGGAACGTCACGATTAAAATATCCGACTAACATTAAACTAATAAGAGCAATGTGTTCGGGGGGAATAGATCCAGTGTTTATTATCAAAGCGTTTGAAAGGGGTGCGGACGGAATTTTAATTTCGGGATGTCATCCAGGAGATTGCCATTACAACGCAGGAAACTTTCATGCACGCAGACGATGGACTTTGTTTCATCAGCTTCTCGAATATCTCGGAATACCAAAAGAAAGATTACAATTTTCGTGGGTTTCGGCATCAGAGGGGAAAAAGTTTGTGGATGTTGTAAATAAAGTAGTAAATGACGTAAAAACAATAGGACCGTTCAAAGAATATCACCTTTTAAATTCAGAATTCACGGCGGTATTCGGAGAAGAGAAAAAAGAAACAGTTATTTAACAAGAAGGAAATAAAATGGAAGAATTAAGAAAAAAAGCTAAAGAACTTCTTGAAAGCGGGACGGTTGCGTTAATACTCGGTTATTGTTCAACAAAAGATCCTAAAAGAACAAAACCGATAATTGCAAAAACACCGGGAGACGCCGAGAAACTTGTTTTTAACGAATACTGTTTGAATAACCTTGCGGTCTATCTGACAAAAGCGAGGATTAAGAATTTTGCAAAACAGGATGGAGTTGCTAAAAAAATCGGAATAACGGCAAAACCTTGCGATGTTCATGCAATAATTGCATTGATTCAGGAAAGTCAAATGAAGAGAGAAGATGTCTATATCATAAGTTTTAATTGCAACGGGGTTGTAAAGGATTTCGGGCTTGACTATACAGCCGAAAATATTGCGTCGAAATGTTCTCCTTGTGATGCAAGAGAGCCCTTATATTTTGATGTTAAATTCGGAAGTATTAACGGAATGCCGAAGGCGGAAGACAAAGTTCTGGAAAAAATAAAGCAGATAGATTCAATGTCGGCAGAAGAAAGGTTTGAGTTTTTTAAAAAAGAATTCGATAAATGCATAAAATGTTATGCCTGCAGAGCCGCCTGCCCGCTGTGCTACTGCCAGAGATGTATAACCGATAAGAGCATTCCGAGGTGGATAGAAACAAGCGCTCACGGAAGGGGCAATTTTTCATGGAATCTTGTAAGGGCTTTTCATCTTTCTGCAAGATGTATAGGATGCGGAGAGTGTGAACGCGCTTGCCCTATGGATATTCCGCTATCTTTGATTAATAGGAAAATGGCAATGGTTGCAAAACAAGATTTTGCATATGTTGCGGGAAGAAATCTTGAAACTCCTACGCTTGTAGGAAGTTTTGATACAAAAGATAATGAAGATTTTATACTTTAAGAAAAATATTGCAATTTATAAATAATGGAAAAAACTATAACTAAGGAAAACCTGACACTTCTTTGCAAGGAGATAATAAACCGGGGGCATTTACTTATTGCTCCCGGTCTTACTGAATATCAGGTTGTAACGGATCCCGAAAAAATTAAACTTGATCCAAAAGCAAAACCGACAAAGGCATCTTATAAAACCTTTGTTTTTCCAAAAACCGAACCTATAATATTTTATAAGAGAAACAAGAACGAAGTAGAACTTCTTGACGTAAGCGTTGAGCAAAAGAAGACGATTATTATCGGAGCGAAACCCTGTGACGCAAATTCGTTTAACATTCTGAACGGAGTATTTAATTGGGATTATAAAGACGAGTTTTATAACGGAAGGGCGCAAAATTTTATCGTAATCGGATTGATATGTGAGTTTAAGGACGAATATTGTTTTTGCACCTCGGTAGGTTCAAGCCCCGCATCAGATAAGGGTTCCGATATATTTCTTATACCGCTTGACGAGAGTAGATATGCTTTTCGGGTTGTTTCGGAAAAAGGAAAAGAGTTTATTTCAGGTTTTGAGAGTCTGCTTGAAGAGGGTGAACCCAAAAAGGCAAAAGAAAAAATAAACTCTATAAATCCTCCCGAAATTGCTTTTGAAAACGAAAAGGTAAGAGAATGGCTCGGAAAGAACTTTGAGCATGAGATGTGGGACGGCATAGGAGATACTTGTCTTTCCTGTGCGCAGTGTGCGTTTGTCTGCCCCGTCTGCCACTGTTTCGATATAGTCGACGAAGATTACAGTTATACAGAGGGAAGAAGAATGAAAAACTGGGACGGTTGTCAATTCGGACATTTTACGCTACACGCATCGGGACATAATCCCCGCGATATTCAAGGGAAAAGATACAGACAAAGAATAAATCATAAATTTAAATATTATGTTGACAAATTCGGAGAAAT
>FVAA010018312.1_pt1 | contig 14540 bp, 12 predicted proteins | sample 1504571 | NCBI WGS metagenome assembly FVAA01 (sample SAMEA4475357, study PRJEB15587) | soil metagenome | biome: Soil; feature: Field | place: India | collected 2015-03-11 | depth 0 m
CCTTTATTCGGGAATCCCTGAGGCGTAACCATATTATAAGGAGGAACTATCGGGAACGGAGCAAGAATTTCTTCATTATTAACAATAGTTCCTGTTGAGAACGTATCAATAACAAGTCCGATATTATTTCTAACATCAAACATATCTACTAATCTAATATTAGCAGGATCGATTGTATATGGTTTTGTGAAGTCAGGCAACTGTTTTGCATATTTATTAACTTCATATATTTCATACCCTTCAAAATAATATATATTGGAATCGTTCGGAACATAAAATATAGTGTCCCAATATTTATATTTTTCGGACTCGTCACCCCAAGCAAGATTGATGTTACACTGGCTGTTAAGTAGCGGAGTGAAACTATAACTTACTACCGGCTGAGGCGGAGGAGGCGTAACATTAAAATTCCTGTCATAAATAATCTGAGCAGTCTTACTCATTCTTTTCAATAACGTAACGGAATTCTTGTTATCCGAACCTCTCTGAACGAATTGAGCAAGTACTATGTTCTGAGTATCTCCCGGAGGTACCTGGAATGTTAATCTTCCTGAGTTGAAGATAAACCTTCTATCACCGACAGGATTAACATTTATGATTGTTCCCGTAGAGTCTCCGTTACAGTTTTGCATAGAGCCCTTATATTCTGTCCATCCTGCACCCGTTTCAGGGTCACCATAATAGCAGAATCTTGTTCTCTGAGGAGGATTCTGTGTTATATCCATAAATGGTGAACGGTCTTTTTTCATTCCTTGAAGCATGTGATATGCGGGAATAGGTTCACCGTTCGGGTCAGACTCGCACGGAGGCGGAGATGCAGAAGTATTGGAGAAAAATGCGAATGATGTCAGACCAATCGTATCGTTTAATGCAGGATTTATATGATTCTTAATAATAGGACTTTTGAAATAGTCCATACCGAATGCCGGCGGTGATAGACCATAAATCGGATCATTGTTATCACCATTATAACAGAAACCAAGATTTAATGAAGGATCGCAACCTATATAATCGTCGTCTGCATTACCGAGGTCAGGATCTACAACCACACCCATAAAAGTAGAATCCCAGGTATATGCACCTTTATTAATGACATTCCAGTTAATAAACTGAAGGTCTTCCAGTCCCGGAGTCGTATAAGCCCATGCAGTCATATGCACTTCGGCTCCGAGCAGAGGAGAAACTACACCACCTCCGAAACCTTCACCCGGGCTGTGTTGTGAGACATCACCGTCACCCATACACAGGAATAAAGTCTGTCCTGCATTCGGCATACCGGGAATATCTATACCGTCATCATACTGATGATTATTATTTACATCTTTATAAGGAGCTCCATAAGGAACCATTTTATACCAATTGGCATAATCCGGATTATTTGTTGCATTATCTCCGAAGAAAACATTATATATTTTAAACTTCGAATCAGCACTAAACGTAGTAGCATTCAACCATTCACCCGGAGCATATTCCCCTTTATATGATGCCATGACCTGAGCATATTGTCCGTTAATACCGCAACCGATTGATAGACCGGCAGTAAAGCTTGCAGTCTTTCCGGAACCTTTGGGCCACTCTAAACCTGCAGTATTACCCGAAGTTGTGTTCTGGTCAAATATACCTGTATTCTGGAAAAATGCGGAAACATTGTTTGCCAGCAGTTTAACTCTTTGTATAACAACCACGTCAGGATTACTAATCTGATAAGGATTTTTTCCTATCGTTACACGCGGTTTCGAATATGCAAAAGAGCTTAAAACCAGAATTAACAGGAGTGTTAATATTTGAAAGTTCTTAAGCTTCATAATTTAATACTCTATTAGTTTTAATAAAAAATAATTCAAATTGAATATCAGAAACTCCAGTTTATACCAAGTCTTATCTGACGCGGCGGACCCCAGTTCGTAAAGAATTTAATTCTCTCGGGCCACAAAGCAGCAAAAGTCGGATCTGTCAGGTATCTTGAGGCACCCGTAGGAGTGCTGAGGAATCCGTTATCGTCCGGTTTTCCCGTCCCTTCAAATATCGACTGGACAATTTCATTATTAAGTAAGTTAATTACATAAACATAAACATTCAGATTTGTTTTCCAAATCGGGAATGTCTTATCGAGTCTCATATCCAATCTGAAATTCCAATCCTGATATAATTCATTTTTCGAGGACAATACAATGTCACCTGCTCTTCCGGTTGCAGTTGTAGCAACAGTTCTTGCAGTATAAGGTCTTCCGCTATTGAAACTAAACAGTAAATTTAATCCCATATTTCTCAGGACTTGTCCTAAAAATCCTTTGGGAACATCACTGTCACCGAATCTATAGTCAAGATTGATATTACCTGTATGCCTCTGGTCGTAATCAAGTGCATAAACAAAATACGGTAATTCCTGAGTTGCATCATTTGCAAGAGATGTTTTTGAGAAGGGATCAGAACCTGTTCCCGAAGCATAAGAGAGAGTATATGCAGCATCAATTGCAATCCTGTTTATTCTTCTCATGCTGAAATAAAAATCAAGACCTCTTGAAATCGCAAAGTCATTATTTGTATAAGTAACAAAACCAACAGGAACTTTACCGTCAGGTGTTGCCTGAATTCTTCCTGCACCAATCTGGTCAACCGTTTCTTTATAGAATGCGGTTACGCCGAGATTAATATAATCACCAACCTGCTGTTTGAAACCGATTTCATATTGTGTAAGTTTAGTCGGCTTAAGTGAGGAGTTTTCTATTACGTCCTGCAACGCCGTTGAGAGAAATCTCTGAAGAGTTGCCTTATTGACATAAAGCAGATTTAACTGAGGCATTTGCACCATTTTCCCGTATTGAGCGACAAAAATAATCTTGTCGGTAATCGGGAAAGAGAATCCAAGACGCGGACTTACGATAACCTGCATTTTACTATTTTCAAAATCATCGTCAGATGCTACAATTCCGTCAGGACCAGTAATGTCTTTATCGAGACTTTTGAAAACTTTATCATTAACGTCAAGGAAATCAACTCTGATACCACCGTTGAAATTAAAGTCCGAAAAACTTACTTTATCACGGATATATAAACCTCCCGTAATCGGATGTTTAGGAGCAGTTCCTGCGTTTTCATTACTTGCATCTGCAACTTTTAATCCCGTATAAGGATCGACTACATCAAAACCATAGGTTTTCATACGTGCCATATTCGTTCCGTACCATCTGTCATTTACGTCCTGAACAGTCAGATCAGCAGTTGCGGCAGGATTAATTGTTAACCTTTTGAGAGTATGATACTTAAATTCACCTCCGAATTTTAATTCGTGGTCACCATATTTTTTAGTCAGCAAAGCCCATGTAGCATCAACTTTTGCTCCTATATAACTAATATCGAGTTTTTGATAGACATCAATTACATGTCCAGTTCTATTATATAAATAAGAGGTTTTAGGATCAGAGCCGTAAGTTCTTCCCTGAGCAAATCCAGGATAATAGGTATTTAGCAAAGGATTGTAGGTCGAATCGCCGTAATGAGTTAGTTGATCGCCGTGAACAGGATCCATTTGTTCAGTAACAGTATTAAAGTAATTACCCTGAATTTCCATAAAAAACTTGCTTGAAGGATTCAATGTAATACGAGCAAAATATTGCTGATCATCGTTCAATGATATGGGGTTCCTATCTGAATTTTGTAAAACGTTTGCACCATATAAAACTCTTCCTCTTCCTGTGTTATATGTTGCTCCGAATTTTAAGTTAACAGGAATTTTGCTTTTCGGAATTTCCGTAAGATTGATACTCAATCTTCCGTTCCAAGAGTAATAACCGTTTTCGTTATTGGTCATTTTCCCAAAAGGAACGATTGTCGGAACCTTATCCGAAATATAAGACCCGATTGTCTGTCTCTGGAAAAGTCTTTCGAAACTACCGAAGAAGTTAAAGACTCTTGCGAGATCTTTAGTTGGGATAATCGGACCGCCTATTGTGAAGTTATATAAATTATATTGCTGTGATTTAGTATCAAGCCAGTTACTTACAAAGTTATAAGTATTTTCAAAAGTCCGGGTACCTCTGTTCCAATCCCCGAAATTATTTAAAAACTCATCAGTAATAACTTCGACAGATCCCGTATATTTGTCTGTCCCTCCTTTGGTTGATACGTTAATAACACCGCTGAGAACGTTTCCGTATTCAGCGCCAAAACCACCCGTTAAGACAGTGATTTCCTGCAGTAGGTTATTAGGAATAAATGCTCTTGATGAACCGTCAAGCGGATTTGTTGCTTCGACACCATCAACTATGACGATACTTTCGTTTGTTCTACCGCCTCTGATGTTTATAGCACCGCCTCTTTCATCCTGAACAACTCCTGCAGTTTTTGAAACTATGTTATTGATACCTCTGATACCAGAGTTCGTAACAGACTGACTTTCAATAATTCTACCGCTCTGTTCAACATCAATACCTTTTCTTTCGGCTTCAATAACAATTTCTTCAGTTTTTAATTCTCCCGTTACACCGAGTGCAAAATCAACTTTTGTTCTTGCATCAACCGATACACGGACATTACTTTTTTTCATAGTTTCATAACCGATATAGGAACATATAAGATTATAAGAACCTACATCGACATTGAGAATGATGTATTCGCCATTATCATCAGTAATTGCTCCCATCTGCGAACCCTCAATTTTGATAGTTGCACCGATGAGCGGAGTCCCGTCTTTTGAATCGGAAACGCGTCCTCCTATAGAACCTGTTGATTGTGCGAACATCGTTACAGGAAGTAACATTAGGAAAGCTAAAACAGAAAGGGAAATAATCTTTAAAATTGTATTATCCCTCATTTTTCCCTCCGGATAATTATTTTATGTTTTTAAAAAAGCAACCCACTGCAGAAATTTTTTCAACTTTACAGCGGGTTGCCATTAGTTTAATGATTCAAAAATTATTTAATTAACATCATTTTTTTGGTTTCCTTGAAATCACCGGCAACGAGTGAATAGAAATAAACTCCGCTCGGTAAATTCGAGGCATTGAATGAATAGTCATAAGTTCCTGCTGAAAGGTTCTGATTGACTAAAGTTGATACTTCCTTACCGGCAGCATCATAAATCTTCAATGTAACAATTCCTGCTTTGCTTACCGCAAAATTAATCTTTGTTACAGGATTGAAAGGATTCGGATAGTTCTGTGATAACGAGAACTGAGCCGGAACTTCATTGGAGATTTTATTTATAAATACAGGTGCAGGGATTGCAACTCTGAGGAACATAAATTTCGCAAGCGATTCGCCGTTACCTGCTCCATTGACATAACTACCTGCAATCGAGTCAACACATGCAACCATATTGAAGTAATATGTACTTGAAGTGTTATCGTTAACAGGCGAAACACTCGGATATGTCCAGTCTCTTATAGGAGTTGCGGGGTTTAATTTTTTGGGTCTATTCCAAGAAGCACCCTGATTTCCCGAAACCGTAATATAGATATCCTTGAATGTTGTAGTATCCGCAATTGTCTGAACATTGTCAGACGGAGCCATAAAAGCACAGAAGAGTGCATTTCCGTCAGCAGAGACTCCGATAGACGGACGGCACATTGAACTCATAACATCGTTAACACCTACGTAAGGATGCCATCCTATCATTGTAGTATCAGAAATGACTATACTCTTATTCGGATCAGTTCCCGGAAGTGAAGAAGACCAGAATCTGATTTTTGCAGGTGCGCCCGGGAAGAATGAACCCGCAGTTGTCTGCTTAATTGTTTCAAATACAACTTTCGGAGAGTTTCCTGCATAAACTATACTTACTCCTCTTACAGGTCCTAAACTATCCGTAGCAAAGTTAGCATCAAAAATTTTCAGCGGTGTGCTGAAAGAAGTTCCGTTATTCGTAGATTCTAAAAACCACACATCAGCATAATCATCAGGGAACGGAGTATCATTATTCTTAAAGACTATTCCGATTCTACCGTCAGCACCTCTTGCCATTGCATAAGTTTCTGCCTGATCAGATTTATCCAACCATGTCCAGGGTGTCCAAACTCCGGGTGTAGAACCAAAATCAGTGTTAATTGCATACTTTGTTGTATCCTGTCCGTTCATAGAAGCAACTATCATAAACTTATTTGCAATACTTACATTACTTGTTGTAATAATTCTGGGCCAAATGTAAGCATTATTTCCGGGAGCATCGAGTCTTGTGAAAGAACCGAGTCCTGCTGCAGCATCTTTGTATGCCTGTGCTCTTGTTGAACCACCACCGTCAGCAGTGTGATTGGCAATTAATGCAGAACCGTCGGAGAAACCCGTAATTGCCGGGAATCCTGATCTAACAGCAGGAACTTCACCCATAAATGACCAGGTAACGCCTCTATCGGTGCTTAAATAATATTTAGATTTTCTGTCAGTGAATCCCGGATCACCTGCAGGTGCCGTCATAAAGACGCAATGAATATTGTCAGGCGTTGCAGGATCCTGCCAGATAAACTGGGGAACGCCGTTTGAGCATAAATCATATATCGACTGTGCGCCTGTGAAAACCTGAGTTAACGTAAAAGTAAATCCGTCAACGGTTGTCTGAGGCGTTCTGTTTTTAATTACATTAATGACATCAGATAAACCGTAAGCATTTGACTTTCCGTCGGCTCTGACTCCATAGAAGGCATCGCCGTTTTGCTTGATTTTATACTCAATACTTGAGATTCTGTTGATTTGTTCTTTTGTAAACTGTGCATTTACATTTACAACAAAAACGAGAACCAACGCTACTAAAAGTAGTTTTTTCAGCATTTTTTTTCTCCTTTAAGTTTTTTTTGGAAAAATATTTAATAAAAAATTAATATTAAAGAACGCAAATATGTATGTAATATAATAGTAATTAAAAATCTTGTCAATATACTATAATGGTATTGTTTAGAGGCAATAAGAAGAAAATCAAAAATCAAAAAATTATCCTTGATTCAATGATATTTTATTTAATTTATTTGCGATTTCAAAGAGTATTTTAAAGGAACTCTCAACCGTTTTTCCTGCAATATGATTGGTAAGGATTACATTATTTAGTTTGAGGAATTTTTTATTAATCATAGGTTCACTTTTAAATACATCCAAAGCAGCAAAATTAGAACTGTCTTTTTCTAAAAACCGTAAAAGGCAGTATTCATCTACAACATCGCCCCTTGAAGTATTAACGAACAATGTTCCGGATTGCAGTAATGAAAATTTTTCACAATTAAAAAAATTTTTATTTTTTTCATCAAGAGGTATATGTAACGAAACAATATCGGAATTTTTTAGAAGAAAATTAAGAGAAGCAAAACGAAAATCATTAAACTGTTTTTTTACTGCGGGATTTATATCGTTTGCAATAACATTCATTCCGAAGGCACGGGATAATTTACCTACAAGCGAGCCGACTTTTCCGAAACCTATAATTCCTATAGTTTTATTAAAGAGTTCATTACGCCTAATCAACGGATAATAAAAGTTTCCCGATTTAATTAATTCTTTTGAAAGATGAAATTTTCTTAAAGATGCAATAATTAGTCCGATAGTATGTTCTGCTGCCGATACAGAGTTACCCTCTTCGGAATTAATAATTTTTATTCCGAGTTTATTTGCATAGTCATTATCAATATGGTCTATCCCTTTTGAGTATGTGGCTATAAATTGTAAATTGCATCTTGAAAGAAAAATTTTATCAAGTTTTCTTACGGAGCGAATTATCAAGATTTTAATTTCTTTTTCTTGAATAATTCGAAGAACGGCTTCATTGGAAATTCCCGGTTTATATAAGATATTGAATCGGGAATTAAGTAATCTTTTCAGGTAAGATAAATAAACGGAATCTACAATGAGTATATCAGTTTTCCCCTTTTTCAAAGGAAAAAATATTTAAACTTTTCTGCCAGGATTATGGAGAGCATCTTCAATTAATCCAAGGATTTCACCTTTCCCTTCCCCCGTAATAATTGAGAAAGGAATATAATCTCTACAGAGGTCATCATTATTTACAATTTTCGATGCCCTGTAAATCTGCTTCTCCATTTTATTCTTGGATATTTTATCCGCTTTTGTTAAGACAATAGCATAAGGAATTTCGTAATACTCAAGCCAACTAACCATAAGTTCATCAAGGTATGTCGGTTCGTGTCTTGCGTCTATCAAAACAAAAACCATATTTACATTCTGCCGTTCGCTAATATATTCTTCAACGAGTTTTCTCCAGCCGGCTCTAATCTGCTCAGGAACTTTTGCGTATCCGTATCCAGGCAAATCAACCAGATAAAAATCCTCATTTATCAAGAAGTAATTTAATTGGCGTGTTTTACCCGGGACAGAACCAATTTTTGCAAGATTTTTTTTATTACACAATTTATTGACCATTGAAGATTTACCTACGTTGGAGCGACCTACAAAAACAAATTCCGACAAAACGGATTTAGGTAGAGTTCTCAGGTCATAAATACTATTTATAAATTCGGCAGACTGAATTTTTAACATAATTTAATATAGTCAATCAATTTTTGAACTTCTGATTTTTAAGTAAGTATTAATATTTTATGCTTAGTAAAAATAACAATATATCCAATCAATAAAAATGTAAAAAATAAGAAACCCCGAACTCATGATTCGGGGTTTTTAGAGATTAAAATATATTCTTACTTATCTTTTGATTTTATGTTTTCGGTAGATGTTTTAGTTTTTTTTGTTTCTTTACCGGATTTTTTTTCATCATCTTTTACAGTAGATTTTACATCATTTGTTTTTTGCGATGACTCTTTTTTTTCTTTTCCTGATTCGGTAGTTTTTGTTTTTTTAGCAGAGGATTTTAATTTAGTCTGAGATTTTTGTGCTTTCGGAGTCTTTTCATCTTTTTGTTTTTCTCCTACTATACCGAAATCAACAAGTTCAATAATTGCTTCATCGGCTCCGTCTCCGTATCTGAAACCGACTTTAAGCACTCTCGTATAACCGCCGTTTCTTTCGACAACTTTAGGAGCAACTTCACCGAGAAGGATATTTATTGCCTCACGATTCTTTAGAAATTTTCTAATTTCCCTCGCCTGATGAACGAATACTTCCGGTTTTTTTTCTTTGGCAAGGAATGCTATTTTTGCTTTGTTAATAATAGGTTCAACATAAGACCTCAATTCCTTTGCTTTAGCAACCGTTGTTTTAATCCTCTTATATTTTATAAGGGAACAAGATAAATTAGAAAGCAATGCTTTTTTATGACTTGCGGTTCTTTTTAGTTTTCTTCCCTTTTTTCTATGTTCCATTCTCTACTTTTAAAAATTAATTAATTACTATTGTTTATTCTTTTTATCACCGATATACTTTTCTACATCCATACCAAAATGCAGTCCGAAGCCTTCAATAAGTTCACCGAGTTCCGCAAGAGACTTACGACCGAAATTCCTATAATGAAGCATATCAGATTCATGTTTACTTACAAGTTCGGCAATAGTTTTAATCTGTGCAGATCTCAGGCAGTTTTGTGAACGAACCGATAAATCAAGTTCATCGACCGGTGTGAGAAGAATTTTCCTAATATTTTCAAATGCTTCATCGTGTTCTTCTTCAATAACTTCTTTAGTCTCGGTTTCGGGGTTAAGACCGAAGAATAATTGAATATGTTCTTTTAAAATTCTTGAAGCATGAATTATTGCCTGTTCCGGGGATATTGAGCCGTCCGTAGTAACATCTATTATTAATTTTTCATAATCCGTTCTTTGTCCGACTCTTGTATTTTCAATTACATAATTAACGTTAATAACAGGAGAAAATATCGAATCGACGGGTATAAATCCAATAGGGAGTTCATATTTTTTATTCTCTTCCGAAGGTACATAACCGATACCGGATCCCATACGCATTTCAATATCAATAACTCCGTCTTTATTCAATGTAGCAATGTGTTTATCTTTATTAAGGATTTCAAAATCCGAAGTTGCATCCTGAATATTCTTTGAAGTGAATTCGGCGGGACCTTTTATTTTCAAAGATATTTTATTTGAGTTACCCGTCAGGTCTTTAAAACGGATTTCCTTCAGGTTCAGGATTATTTCCGATAAATCCTCTTTAACCCCTTTTATCGTAGTAAATTCATGTTGTAAATCATTAACTTTAATTGCTACGATTGCCGTTCCGGGAAGAGATGATATCAAAACTCTTCTCAGGGCATTGCCGATAGTAACACCATACCCTCTTTCAAGAGGCGAAAGAATAAATCTTCCGTAAGTATCAGTATATGATGTTTCTTCTTTAACTACCTTTTCAGGCATGTGCAAATGATTGACCTTCATTATTATTAATTTAATATATTATTGTTAAAAATTATTTTGAATACAACTCCACGACCAACTGTTCATTGCCGATGAAAGGAACTTCGCTTCTTTCAGGGACTTTAAGAAAAGTTCCCGACATAGTTGCTTTATCCAGACTTAACCACTGAGGAAGCATGTTATCTTTCATTCTTTTCATTGCTTCGTGGAAAATCTCCATCTTTCTGCAACTTTCCCTTACCTGTATAACATCTCCCGCTTTAAGCATGTAAGAGGGAATATTAACTATTTTACCGTTAACGGTCAGATGTCTATGAGAAATTAACTGCCGAGCAGATTTTCTCGAAGGAGCAAGCCCGAGTCTGTATAGAGTATTATCAAATCTGCTTTCAAGTATTTTTACAAGATTTTCTCCGGTGATTCCTTTTCTCCTTGCCGCTTCTTCAAAATAAGCACGGAATTGTTTCTCAAGCAATCCGTAAGTTCTGCGAATTTTCTGTTTTTCTCTTAACTGAACAGAATAATCGCTAATTCTCGGTCTGCGACCTTTACCGTGCTGACCAGGAGGATAATTTCTTCTTTCGAGCGGGCATTTATCGCCGAAACATTTAATACCCTTTAGGAATAGTTTTGTTCTTTCCCTTCTGCAGAGTTTGCAACTTGCATCAGTATATCTTGCCATTTATTATTTTTTATCTTTTAAAATTAAACTCTTCTTCTTTTAGGAGGTCTGCAACCGTTATGGGGCAGAGGTGTTATATCTTTAATTGACGTTATTTCAAGCCCGTTAACAGCAAGCGCTCTAACGGCAGCATCCCTTCCGGAGCCGACGCCTTTGATAAGAACTTCGACTTTTTTTAATCCGAGATCAACGGCTTCTTTTGCTGCTGCTTCAGCGGTCATCTGAGCGGCAAAAGGAGTATTTTTCTTAGATCCTTTAAATCCCATTTTCCCCGACGAAGCCCATGATACGGTATTACCGTACTGATCAGTTAAAGTAACAATAACATTATTAAAAGTTGCTTTTATATGAGCAACTCCGTTAGCGTCGACCTGAATTTTCTTTTTTGCCTTTTTATATGTTTTAGCCAAATTAGATTATTTTATTTCGTTAAAAATTATTTATTTCTTAGCGGTTGCTTTTTTCTTTCCTGCAACAGTTTTCCTCTTTCCTTTTCTTGTTCTTGCATTAGTCCTTGTTCTTTGTCCCCTAACAGGAAGCCCTTTTCTATGTCTTTTACCGCGATACGTTCCGATATCCATAAGTCTCTTAACATTCATCTGAACTTCGGATTTTAATGCGCCTTCAATTTTAAGAAGACCGACTTCATTTCTGATTTTGTTTACATCATCATCAGAAAGGTTAGATACCTTTATATTTTCGTCAATTCCTAATTTAGCAAGCAATTTTTTTGACGTAGAAACTCCGATACCGAATATTGAAGTAAGACCGATAACAACTCTTTTGTTTCTCGGTAAATCAACTCCTGCTATTCTTGCCAATTTATACTCCTGATTTTAAAATTTATTAAATTAACCTTGTCTTTGTTTATGTTTCGGATTGACACAAATCACCCTTACGACACCTTTTCGTTTAATAATCTTGCATTTATCGCACATTTTTTTTACTGAACTTCTTACTTTCATTATATTTATTCTTTAGTTTTTATTTATAACGATACGTAATTCTTCCTTTAGTAAGGTCATAAGGCGATAATTCGACGCTTACTTTATCACCTTCAAGGATTTTTATATAGTGCATTCTCATTTTGCCCGAAATATGAGCAAGAATCTCATGCCCGTTTTCAAGTTTAACCTTGAAAGTAGTATTCGGAAGAATTTCCGTAATTACTCCGTCAACTTTTATTGATTCCTGTTTAACCAACTTTTGTTAATATTTCCGGTTTTGAATCATTTATTAAAATTGTATGTTCAAAATGCGCAGACGGTTCATTATCTTCAGTAACAATAGTCCATCCGTCTTTTAATGATTTCACAATATGCGTTCCGTAATTCACCATAGGTTCTATTGCAATCGTCATACCGTTTAAAAGCACTAACGATTCACCCCCTGCGTAAAAATTAGGTACAGGCGGATCTTCGTGAAGATTCCGTCCGATTCCGTGACCAACAAGAACTCTAACAACACTGAATCCTGCTCCTTCCACAAAAGATTGAACGGCTACCGATATATCACTGACTTTATTTCCAGCAACAGCAGCTTTAATTCCCCTATTAAGGGATTCTTCCGTTACCTGCATAAGTTTTTTCTTTTTATCAGAAACATTTCCTACTGCATACGTCCGAGCCGCATCACCGAAATAACCGTTTTTCTTAACACCTACATCCACCGAAACGATATCGCCTTCAACAAGTTTTCTCGACCCCGGAATTCCGTGAACAACTTCTTCATTAACGGATATACACGCACTTGCAGGAAAACCTTTCCTCGAACGTGTTTTTCCGTAACCTTTAAAAGCCGGAATACCTTTTTCATTTATTATAAATTCTTCAATAATTCTATCGAGTTCTTCCGTAGTAATTCCAGGTTCAATAAACCTTTTAATATTGTCGAGGGCACCCGCTACAATTCTGCAGCTTTCCCTTATTAATAATATCTCTTCATCATTTTTAATCAGTCCCATTTTCAAAGGCAACTTAACGCCGAGATTTCAATTTAGTGCCTTTCAAAAAACCATCGTAATGCCTCATAAGTAGATGAGACTCAATCTGCTGTAGAGTATCAAGAGCAACACCCACAACGATCAATAAACTCGTACCTCCAAAGAACTGAGATAGACCCGTCGTTACGCCGAGTTTAATTAAAATAGTCGGGATAATAGCAATAATAGCCAGGAATATAGACCCCGGCAACGTTATCTTTGTCAGAATATTATCGATAAAATCCGAAGTCGGTTTACCAGGTCTTACACCCGGGATAAACCCTCCTTGTTTTTTCATATTATCCGCAACATCTTTCGGATTAAAAGCTATCGCAGTATAAAAGTATGTAAAAAAGATAATCAGTAATGCGTAAACAAATGAATAAAACCAACTATGATAATCAAAATACTTCGCTACAGACTGCATTAAAGCACTGTCAGGAAAAAATGAAAGCAAAGTGCTGGGTATAAACATAATTGATTGAGCAAAAATAAGGGGCATAACGCCTGCCTGATTTACTTTGAGAGGAATATATTGAGTAACTCCTCCGAATACTTTTCTGCCAACAACCCTTTTAGCATATTGAACGGGAATTTTCCTTGTAGCAACCGTAACGGCTATAACACCCGCGATAATAAAAATAAAACCTACGATATAAACCGCTTCTATCATAATATTCCTTGCACCCGAAGCAATAATCTGATATTCATCAAAAATCGAATAAGGAAATCTGTCAATAATCCCTATAAAAATGATAAGAGAGATACCATTTCCGATACCCCTTTCCGTTATTTGCTCACCCATCCACATCATCAGGATAGTGCCTGCAGTTAAAAAGATGACGGTTGAAATCGTAAAAGTTAAGTGTGATACTTCGGGGCTTATTATATTCATTTCACCTGCTCTTCTGCTTGCAAGCTGAACGCTGACTCCCCATGCCTGAAGCGCCGCAACAGGTATAGTTCCGAGCCTTGTCAGTTGATTTATTTTTTTCCTTCCTTCTTCGCCTTCTTTCTGAAGTTTCTGGAAATACGGGAACACCGCACCGAGAAGCTGAATAATAATAGACGCACTAATATAAGGCATAATACCGAGAGAAAAAACAGCGGCACGATAAAATGCTCCGCCGACAAATAAATCATACAATCCGAAAAGTGTATTAGATGCCTGATTTTTATTTGCTTCAGCAAGAATAGAGGTATCTATACCGGGGAGCGTAATATGCGCTCCTATACGAACTACGACAAGCAGAGCGACCGTAAAAAGAATTCTCGTCCGAAGTTCTTCAATTTTAAAAATATTTCTGAAATTATCTACAAAACCGCTCATAATAAAGTTGCTTTTCCTCCGAGAGTTTCAATTTTTTCTTTTGCCGTTTTGCTGAAAGCATTGGCAGAAATATCGATTTTAGTTTTAAGTTCTCCGTTCCCGAGAATTTTCAAAGGTTTATTCGGATTTTTAACGATACCATAATTGCGGAAAAAATCAGTATCAAGAACAGTTTCCTTAATTTTCCCAGAGTCTATCATTTTCTGAATATCGCCGATATTAATAACATTATATTCAACTCTGTTCACATTCCTGAAACCAAATTTCGGAACTCTTCTTTGAAGAGGC
>FVAA010132098.1_pt1 | contig 13932 bp, 8 predicted proteins | sample 1504571 | NCBI WGS metagenome assembly FVAA01 (sample SAMEA4475357, study PRJEB15587) | soil metagenome | biome: Soil; feature: Field | place: India | collected 2015-03-11 | depth 0 m
CTCTCCGTTCAGTGCAATCGTAAATAAACCTGTGTCGTCGGCAACACAGGGAATTCCCGAGATTAGGTAAATTTCTTCTGCCTTTTTTAATGAATTTCCTTCAAGTGAATCTTTATCTTCCGTTACCTCATAATTAATTCCCGCATCTTTCATTGAAAGAATTTCTATATCGGTTTTATTCAATATTTTTTTTATTTCCGTAACTTTATCGTTGTTATTTGTTGCAAGTATTAATTTCTTAATCATTGATACTATTTAATTATTAATAAAATATTCTTTATACTGAAGTTGATATAATTTATAGTAAAGTCCTTTTTTGTTGAGCAGTTCCTGATGATTCCCCATTTCTTTAATTTCTCCTTTATGCATTACAATTATATTATCGCATGATTGTATCGTAGAGAGTCTATGTGCAATAATAATCGAAGTCCTGCCTTCGATTAATTTTTGTATCGCATTCTGGATTAAAATTTCTGTTTCGGTATCTACGCTTGATGTTGCTTCGTCAAGAACGAGAATTTTTTTATCGTAAGAGAGTGCTCGGGCAAACGAAATTAACTGTCTCTGACCCGACGACATAGTCGTTCCTCTCTCGTTAACTTTATGTAATAATTTATCGGGAAGTGAGTTAATATATTTCTCAAGACCCGTGTTTTTTATTGAGAGTTTTATTTTCTCTTCGCTGATTTTATCGTTTCCTAAATCAATATTATATTTGATATCACCGGAAAATAAAAAAACATCCTGAAGAACCATTCCGATATGACTTCTTAATTCTTTTTGAGAAATATCTTTAATATTGATTCCGTCAATAAATATTTCTCCTTTTGAAACATCATAAAATCTATTTATGAGGTTTATAATAGTGCTTTTTCCCGCTCCTGTGGCACCGACAATCGCAACTTTTTCCCCCGCAGAAATCCTGAATGAAATATTTTTCAGAACAAAATCATCGTTATTATATGCAAACCACACATTTTTGAATTCTATGTTGCCTTTAACGTCATCAATTTTTTTAGGAACTTCTGGATCTAATACAGGATTTTTTGTATCAAGCAGATTGAATATTCTCTCGCTTGAAGCCATTGCTGTCTGAAGAATGTTATATTTTTCCGATAAATCTCGGATAGGTCTGAAAAACATTTCTGTATATTGAACAAATGAAATAATAACCCCTACGGTAATAGTATTTTGTAAAACTTCGCCTCCTCCGTACCATATAATCAGTCCGACAGCAGTTGCGCCGAGAAGTTCAATTACCGGAAAAAATAATGCATAATATAAAATACTTCTTTTGTTTTCTTCGGTATGCTCTCTGTTTATTTTCTCAAATTCGTCTATAGTTCTTTTTTCCTTAGTAAATAACTGGACGATGCTTATTCCTGTTATATGTTCCTGAATGTATGAATTTAACTGTGCAATAAGGAGCCTGATTTTCCTGTATGAATTCCTTACCTTTTTTCTGAATACGGAGGTTGCATAAATAAGCAACGGCAGAACCGATAAAGTAACCAGACTTAGTTTAACATCAAGTGTAAACATAAAATACAGAATCCAAATAATAGTAAGTATATCGCCGAAAGCGGTAACGAGACCCGAAGAAAAAACTTCATATAAGACTTCAACATCGTTTGTAACTCTTGTTACAAGTCGTCCTATAGGATTCTTGTCAAAAAATTTCAGATTGAGATTGAGAGTATGTTCATAAATTTTTTTCCGTAAATCAAAGATAATCTTTTGCCCGATCCAACTCGTAAGATATGCCATACCGTATTGAATAATTCCTTGAAGTATAAGCGTTCCGAATAAAATCAATACTATAACCTGCAGTCCGGGAATATCTTTGCCTGCAATTTTTTCGTCTATAGCAATCGGGGTTAATCTCGGTCTTACGGCAGAAAGTGCGGAAATAATTACGGTGAGGAATATAGCAAAAACTATATGCCATATATACGGTTTGAAATATGATAAGAGTCTTTTGAATAATACAGAATCAATAGGTTTTCCTAAAACATCTTCTTCTTTCTTTGTTGAAATTTTATGCACCGCCATTTTACATTTCCTCTATCTCTTCTTCGAGTAATTGTTTCTCGTATATTCCTGCATAGATTCCTTTTGCCGTCATTAATTCTTCATGTGTTCCTTGTTCTTTTATCGAACCGTCGCCTATTACGATAATTTTATCCAGATTCTTAAGCGTTGATATCCTGTGGGAAATTATAATTGTAGTTCTTCCCTTCATTACTTCTCTTAGTCCGCTTAAGATTTCCTCTTCTGTATGAGTGTCAACAGCCGATAGGGAATCGTCAAGTATTAATATTTTTGGTTTTTTATAAATTGCTCTTGCTATAGAAGTTCTTTGCTTCTGTCCACCGGAGAGGGTAATTCCCCGTTCACCTACGAGAGTTTTGAATTTATCAGGGAATAAAATTACATCTTTCTGCAATCCTGCGAGTATCGAGGATTTCTCTACGTCTTCGGATAGTATTTCATCGCTGCTGTAAGCAATGTTTCTTTCGATTGTATCAGAAAAAAGAAAGGCTTCCTGCGGGACGATTCCGATTGAATTTCTTAAAATATCAAGCGGAATTTCTTTTATGTCGTAACCGTCTATTTCAATCTTACCCGAAGTAATATCGTAAATTCTCGGTAATAAGTTTATTAGCGTTGTTTTTCCCGCACCGGTAAGACCTATAATTCCTAAACTCTCTCCTTTTTTTATCTCGATATTTATATCTTTGAGTATCTTATTCTCTGTATCGGGATATTTAAATGAAACATTTATAAATTTAATATTCCCTTCAATGTTTATTTCTTTAATATCCTTAATTTTACTTACTTCGATAGGGGATTTTGTATTGATAATCTTCATTAATCTGTCCATCGAAGGTGCTGCTCTTTGAACTAAATTAATTACCCATCCGAATGCAATCATAGGCCATGTGAGTTGACCGAGATAAACTATAAATTCGGCAATATTACCGAGTGTTAATCTTCCGTCTATGACTTTTAATCCTCCGAAATAAAGAACTAAAATTATTGACATTCCTGTAAGAAGGAACATCATAGGAAAAGAATAAGATTGTATCCTTGCAAGTGAAAGATTCTTTTTCTGGTAATCTGCCGAAACTTTTATAAAATGAGCAAGTTCACTTTCTTCCCTTACATAAGATTTGATAACTCTGATGCCCGAAAAATTTTCCTGAACTTTAGTAGTAAGAACGGAAAAAGATTGCTGAACTTTAAGTGAACGGTTAAAAACCGATTTCATTACCTTATAAACAAGCAGTGATATTAGCGGCAGAGGAATTAACGCAATTAATGAAATCTGAACGCTGATATTAAACATAATTATCAGAGTAATAACGGTTCGTAAAAAAGTCTGAATCGAATACATAATCCCGGGACCGAGAAAATTTCTTATGTTATTGAGGTCGTTTGTAGCGTGAGCCATTATATCACCGGTTGCTGTCTTGTCGTAAAATGATTTCGGTAATGTCTGCAGATGTGCGAAAAAATCATGCCTTAAATCGTTCTCTATTTCTCTTGATGCAACGATTATCGTCCTTCTTGTAAGAAAAAGAAAAAATCCCCCTGCTAAAATAATAGAAATACTTAAAACAGAATAATAAACATAAGGTTTTACGGTTGATTTATTCGATATTTCGTCTATAGCACTGCCTATCACAAGAGGGTACATACTCTGCAGAAATATGCTTATGGATACAAAAATAAATCCTGCAATTAATAATTTTCTGTATTTTTTTAAATAAGGTATAAGAGGATAAAGCGATCTCATTTTTCAATATTACGAATATTTCATTTTACAATTAATGCTAAAAGAATTGATATTGATAAATCATATATTAATATATATTTTAAACAAAATTGATGTTTTAATAGTTGTATAAAAAATATCTTTCTATATTACTTGTCTTTATGCTAATCCTGAATTCGTCAGGATTTGTTCTGGTGTATTACGGAATGAAAAGAGCATATAAATCCGAAAATAAGCGTATTATTGAGAATAAAAGCGTATATGATTCAGAACTTATTACAGAAATTATTCTATTAAAAGAAGATATTCGAAATTCGGTAAATTTTGAGTTTATAGAAGAAAATGAATTCAAATATTTCGGCAAAATGTATGATATAATTAAAACTGAAGATTTGAATGATAAAATTAAATTTATTTGCTTCTGTGATGAAAAGGAAAATCTTCTTGATAATGCCTTTAATCTTTTTTTTGATAATAATGTTTTGAACGGAAAGAGTAAATCCGCCCATTCAAATATTGTTAAATTAATAATTGATAAAGCAGATTTAAACAGTCCGTTCTTTATTCCGTATACTCATGATAAAGAAATTGTAAATTTTATATCCGAATTAAAATTGCTTGAAAATTATTCCGAGATTCCTTACCCCCCGCCTAAGTCAGAATTAAGTTGATTTGCTTAATTCTATTAAAAATTTTTTTAATTAAATAAATAATTATGAAAACTATTTTCAGAATGTTTCTTCTGTTTGTTGTAGTTTTTGTATATTCGGACATAATGGCGCAGATTGACACAAATTACTATCAGACTGAAGAAATAATAATAACGGGAACAAGAACGGAAAAAAGAATAATAGATATACCTTACCCTGTCCAGAGAATTGATAATATGGAATGGAAATCAACAAGAAAGCAGGCAGTCAATGAAATTCTCGGTTATGTTCCGGGGATTTTCTTTCAGCCCAGATACGGAAATCACGATGTTAGAATATCTATCAGGGGATTCGGGAGTCGCTCAAATTCAGGGATAAGAGGAGTCAGAATACTTCTTGACGGAATGCCGGAATCCGAACCCGACGGTCAGACAAGAATCGAAGCACTTGATTTTTCTTCAATCGGAAGAATTGAAGTGCTAAGAGGTAATTCATCTTCTCTTTATACAAACGCTCCGGGAGGTGTAATTAATTTCTTTTCCGATATTGATTTTCCGACAAGTCTTGTTATGCTTGATAATCAGTTCGGAAGTTATGACCTTAGAAAAAACGGTTTAAAAGCCGGTTATAAATCGTATAATTCTACTTTTATGCTTTCGTATAGTTATGAAAATTACGGAGGATATAGAATACATAGTAATGAATTCCAGAACAGGTTAAACAGTGCGTTTGAAACTCAGTTGAGTTCGAAATCTACACTTAGTATATACGGATATTACGTTAACGGAGTTATCAAATTACCGGGTTCGCTGACATTAAAGCAGTATAACGATAATGAAATGCAGGCAGATACAAATTTTATTGCGGGTGACTATAAAAGGATAACTAAAAAAGGGAGACTCGGAATTAAATTTAATACACGTTTCGGAGAAAAAGACAATAACACAGTAGAAGTCCTTGGATATGCGACTATAAAGGATCTTGAAAGGACTGATAGCAGATACAGAATATTTAGTAGAACAGGAATCGGAGGTTCGTTCAGATATATTAATAAGTCTTTAATTGCGGATAGAACTAACGAGTTTTCTGTAGGAGGCGATGTTTATTATCAGGGCGGACCTATGGAATATTATAATAACGTTAACGGTAGCAAAGGGAATACTGTCCGTGCATTGCTTAACGAAACTTTGTATAATATAGGATTTTATTTTACGGAATTATTTCCTATTGTAAAAAACAAACTTGATGTATTAATTACCGGAAGATATGACAGAGTAACTTATGATTCAAAAGATAATCAGGGTGGTAAAGCGGATACTGTAAGAACCTTTGATAAATTTACCCCTAAATTTGCTCTTAACTTCAAAATTACTCCCAAGATTGCATTATACGGTTCTTTCGGTCTTGGATTTGATACACCTGCAAATAATGAAATGGATAATTATCCGACTTCATCAAACGGAGGAAGAACTACATTGAATCCCGATTTGAAACCGCAAAATTCAACAAATATCGAATTCGGTTTTAAAGGCGATCTCCCGTCCGTGCAGAATAAATTCTTTAGAAATACTTTTGCGGAATTAACTTTCTTCAGTTCGAATATCGAAAATGAAATTGTTCCCTTTGTGGTTGACGGAACTTATTATTATCGTAATGCTGCTCAGACTCAGAGAACAGGTATTGAAGCAGGTATTAATACTGAGATTTTTAAGGGTCTCGGGCTGAAAGCCGCTTATACATATTCGGATTTCTATTATAAAGAATATGATGCCCTTGTTATAAAAACCACTCCGACATATACGGAAACAAAAGAACAATATAAAGATAAAGTAGTTCCTTCTGTTCCTAAAAATCTGTTCAATATCGAACTCGGTTATACGCACGTATTTAGTCCTGTTGTTTCTGCTTTCTTGAAAGGAAATATGCAATTAGTTGGAGAGATGTATGTTGACGATAAAAATACGGACAGTCTTAAAACAGCATCGTACAACCTTTTTGGATTACAGGCAGGTCTGAATATACTTTATAAAGGTCTTTCGATAGTTGCATACGGCGGTGTGAATAATCTTGGTGATCAGAAACACGTTGCATTCATAAATATAAACGACAATAAAGGTTTGTTCTATGAAGCAGGTCCGAGAAGAAACTTCTTCGGAGGACTGACAATTGCTTATTCTTTCTGGAAGTAAAATAATATATTATTGCCGGGAACTTTGTTTCCCGGCTTTAATAAAATTATAAAATTTTAATGAAAATATTATTTTATACCGTTATAATTACTTTATTATCTTTGAGCGGTGATTTGTTCTCTCAGCAAAGAACTCCGTTTCAGAATTATAAGATTTTTCCGTCGGGTGTAAATCAGATTGAACCTCTTATATCACGTCATCCGCTTAATCATTTGATTATGTTCGCAAGCGCTTATACATTGAATAATGCTACATTAGTAAGAAATGAGGGAGTGTATGTGACTACAAACGGAGGAACAAATTGGTTCGGCTGGGATATAGTTAATGACGGATATGTGAATTTACATAACGGAGACCCTGGACCCGTAATTGATAAAGACGGTAATTTCATAATTGCACATTTTGGTCCTGCATTGATTATTAACAGGATATATTCCAATACTTCGGTAAATTACGGAACTAACTGGAGCGCACCGTATGCGGTATTTTCAAACACTAATAATTCTCAGGATAAAGGAACAACTGCTACTGATGACGTTCCGACAAGCCCTTATTTCGGAAGATCTTATTGCGCTGCCTCGATGCTTACATCTGCCGTCCCAATTATTTTTGCCTATACAACAAATTCAGGTACAACATGGGAAGGTTATTATCAGATAAATCAATCTCTCTCGGGAAGGAATTCTTACGGACCTGCTATTTCGGTAAATCACGAAGGGAAGATCTATGCTTCTTGGTCTTCCACAATTATATCGAGTCCTTTTAACGAGGTTAGTGTCGGGTTTTGGGTTTCTGTGAACGGCGGGGAAAATTGGTCAGTATGGGAATCCGCATATCAGACGAACGGTATAAAACAATCATCAATGCCTCCTTGGGGAATACGTGTTAACGGATATCCTTCTATGGATGTCGATAAAAGCGGCGGTCCGAGAAACGGTTGGATTTATATTGCAACGGGAGAAAGAAATTTATCTCCTGCAGGAAATGATCCTGATATTGTTTTACATAAATCCACTAACGGAGGACTTAATTGGTCTGAAGGTGTTAGAGTGAATCAGGATCCCGTTAATAACGGTAAAATACAGTATTTCCCGGCTATGAGAGTAGATGAACAGGGAGGGATAAATATTCTTTATTATGATACAAGAAACTGTGCTACCAATGATTCCGTAGATTTATATATATCCCGCTCGACAGACGGAGGAAATACTTTTTATGATGTTCTTATAAGTAATAATAAATTCTATCCTCAGCCGATTGCACTCGGAGGTGCGGGAAATCAGGGAGATAATATTTCAATGACTTCGGGAGCAGGGAAACTATGGCCGGTTTGGATGGCTAAATATCCGGGAGATAATGTTTATCAGATATGGACTGCCCCTATTGATATTAATTCTATAAATGTAAGAAACATTAGTGTCAAAGTTCCTTCCGAATTTGAACTTTTTCAAAATTATCCTAATCCCTTTAATTCTTATTCGGTAATCCGTTTTAATATTAAAGAACCTGGTAATGTAACACTTAAAATTTATGATATTACCGGAAAATTGTTATCCTTATCCGTCAACAGTTATTTTGAAGCGGGGAGTTATGAATATGTGTTTGACGGAAGCGGATTTTCGAGCGGTTTATATTATTATGTTCTTAAATCGGGAAATAAATCAGAATTTCGAAAAATGATGTTGATAAAATAATTTTATTATTTTATCAGAGCCATTCTTTTTGTAATAATTTCGGCGTTCTTCAAGGGATTATCTATTGATTGAATAATTAATGTATAGTAATAAATCCCCGTAGGAAGATTTTTCCCGTCGAAATTAACCGAATATTTTCCTTTTTTCGTAAATCCGTCTCTAATCGTCCTAATCTCTCTACCGCTGATATCATAAACCTTTAACTTTATGAAACTGTCATCACTTAATGTAAAATCAATTTTAGTATACGGATTGAACGGATTAGGATAGTTTTGAAATAAATCGGCTTTTTTAGGAATTAATTCATAATTATTATTATCTATTCCGACGATAGTAGGGGAGTATTTTAATATCACTCCGTTTGAACCTGTGGCATATCCTGCATAACTTGTTGCAAAAACTAAGTGCTCAATTATAGAACTGTCCGGTGTGTCAACTTCATACCACGTTTCGGCAGTGTCAAGCGAATATATAAACTTCTGCGAAAAACTAAGCGGGGACCATGCTTCGTTATTTGTCCTGAAACCTAAAGCCATAGGCTGACCGAATAGCCCTAAAGTATTATACTTCCAGTTAAGCCCTCCGTTTGTTGTTTTCATTACAGCAGGACCATATTCAAAATCTCCTCCGATAGTAACGGCGTTTAAAGAATCAAATATGGCTATATCATATATCGGTTCAGGTGCAATTATATCCGGAGTCCATCTTAATCCACCGTTTGTAGTTCTCCATATAATTCCTGCAATATCCATTGCCCCGCCTCCGCAATATCCGATGTTGTAGTTATAAAATTTTATACTTATCACGGGAAAGAGAAAAACCATTGATGTATCAATCTGGCAGTAAAACCAGTTTGCTCCTCCGTTTGTAGTTTTTATTATGTTTGCAGGAGTCCCTGCCATAAATCCCGTCAAAGAGTCAAGGAATAAAACATTTCTTAGGAAAACATTCTCGGTAGAATAAAAACTTGTATCCCAGTTTAGTCCTCCGTTAGTTGTTTTCAGAATTTGTGTCCCGTAGTTAGGACTATTTTTCTCGGATGATTTATCTTTAAACAATTTCCATGCAAGAGCCCAACCGAGTCTCTTATTAAGGAAAAAAATATGGCAGATATAATTTTTTGTTTTCGAATTTTGAAAAACCCAGTTCTGTCCTGCATTGCTCGTATGTATAATCACCCCCGAATCACCGCAAATCCATCCGTTCAATGAATCAACAAAGGATATTTTAGTCAGATTTACGTTAGTCGGTGAATTCAATTTGTACCAATGCTGCTGTGCATCTGAAGATTGAATTGTAATCAATGAAAATACAATCAGTATTCCGAAAAAATATTTCATAATAGCACTAATGTATTTATTGACGATACGAAATTCAATTAAAATAGGAAATTATATTAATCCTGATTTTTTTCTTATGAACCATTCGGCAGAGAACAGAAATATAATAATAGAAAGAATTATTGAAGATTTTCTCATTTCAAAGTAATCGGTATATCCTTTTTCGTCAGGACTTTTGGTGATGCTTAACAAACTGTCTGATTCTTCCCGAGTGAGAGAATTGATATCTCTTCCTCCTGTTTCTTTTGCAATTCTAATAAGGAAGCCCGGATCTGATATAAGATTTTTATATTCGGTAGTGTTAGTTCTGCCGATATTGATTTTAATGCTGTCAGTGTATTCGGTCCTGTTATTGATATTCAAATTTCCCTTTATTATAAATTCGCCCGTATCTTTAATTGAGAACTCTTTTTCAAAATATTTATTATTAATCTTTTCAAGATTTAATTTGATTGCCGTATCTTTCTCCGAGATAGAGATCACCGCAGATGAAGAATCTCCCTGAAAGCCCGCTTTATTATAACCTCTTATAACGAACTTTTCTCCGGGATAATAATTCTGCTTATTCGTTTCGAGAGAAAACATCCCTGATTTATTTCTGTCATAAACGGATGTAACGGATGAGTTAATTATGAGTCTGTAACTTTCAGTTAATGCCTCTCCTAAAAATCTGATTTTATTTGTGTTGTATCCTAAAAATGCCGATGATTTATTAATATTTGAATTTTGAATGATGAAAACGGGTTTTGAACTTCTTGAATCAATTAAAAGTGAGACGGCATCACTCTTCGGTATAATTTCTATTCCCGAAGACTTTATTTCCGGTAAAGCGAATTTTAATTCGTTATAGAATGATGAGTATTCGGGTTTATTTATTAACGGTATCGGAGATATATCCCTTTCGCTTCTGTTTGTTGATTCAATCCTGAAGGGTAGGGAAGAAGAAAATATTTTAAGTTTTGTGTAATCGGTATTTGAAGCGTCAAAAAAAATCAGAGGATTACCGCTTTTTTCGATCAAATCGTAAATTTTATTTGCCTCACTTGAAATTGTTTTTTCCGTCGGATATCCGAATAATATTACGGCATCAAATAATGAAAAAGATTTATTATTTAGTATTTCGGTGCTCTCTGGTTCGTAATAAAGATCTTGTGATTTTTGAGTTATAAAGTTAACCCTGAAATTTCTGTTTCTTGAAATAATATCCTTAAAAAACGAATAATCCGCAGATGGACTGCCCGATATTACTAAAATATTAATTTTATCGTCCTTGAATTTTATATAACACTGATCAGAGTTATTTTTAATAGTAAGTTCTTCATCATCGGGGACAATATCTACTTTATATTTTTTTATACCGGGAAAGGATGAACTTACATTGAAATTTATACTATAATCTTTTCTTGTATCGTTAACCGGAAGCTCTTTCTCCGAAATTAGATAACCGTCTTCGTATAATCTGATTTTTAGGATTTTATTTAAACCGTAACTCTTTATATCCGCTTTTATTGTGTTTATGCTTCCCGTAAAAGTCGTTCTGTTAAACGATAAATTTAATATTGATGCGTCTTTTTTTATGTTAGTGTCTCCGTTAAAATAATAATAAACGGGAAACTTTGTATTAAATAGTCGTGATAAATCAAAGGTTTTAGTATTTGTTAATCCGTCCGATATTATAATAACATTACTTATTACGGAAGGTGATAATAATTTTACTGCCGATTCAATACTTCCTACTATATTTGTTGAGAATGATTTATCGGATATTGCTTTTTTTGTAGAATCGTAAAAGTCGTCATCTCTTTTAATCTCAAACATAATATCATTTCCGAAAGCAAAGTAACGGGGTTTATTTTCGTCGGAATTAATTTCTTTTAATTTTTCATATATTTTTGAATAATCTTCCGATTTTGTTAATTCGGTACTTTCGGAGAGATCAAAGAGAAAAAGGTTGACCGAGTTTTTATTTTCGTATTTTAATATTTTAATTAAAGGATTTAATAAAAGCACAAGAACAAGAAAAACGGCAAAAAATCTTGATAAACCCGCTAATATTTTCAGAGATTTTTTTAGTTGTGTTTTTCTGTAAACAAGAAAAGAAATTCCAAATGATATTATCAGAAATAAAACTATTATCAGATAGTCTGTGATGCTATCCGGAGGAAATTGCATTATATCAGAATTTTATATCTACAAAAACATACTTTTTGAGTTCTTCAATCCAGTCCTCGTAGAGTTTATTTTCTTTGAAAATGCCTGCAAATTTTTTTATCCTGTTGTAATCAGTTTCAAGTGTTAGTTTGTGAGGAGGATTAATACTTTTTATTTTTAATAATTCAAATCCGTAATTTTTTTCGCCTCCTGTTCTTATCGGTTTGCTTATTTCTCCGATTCTGAGATTTTTTAATTCTTTAACATATAAACTGTCGAATCTGTCAATGGCTACAAATCCGATATATCCTCCTTTAAGGGATGTTTCTTTATCCTGCGAATATTCGAGAGCGGCTTTTTCGAATGTAAGCAACCCTTTATTTATGGAATCCCTGATTGAATTAAGGAACGAAATTGTTTCAAGGTCTGCTGATTCAAGCATAGGATAGGCAACAAGTATATGTTGCCCTCGGTATTGCTCGCCTTTTTTTTCGTTTAGTTTAATTATGTGAAAACCGTATTCGGTTTCTACGGGCTCTGAGTATTCTCCGATATTAAGAGTAAAAAGAACCTCTTCAAACTCTTTAACGAACATACCTTTTTTTGCAAACCCGAGATCCCCGCCGTTGACAGCAGATGCTTTATCATCAGAGTTTCGCTTAGCAAGTTCGGAAAAATCGACTCCGCTTTTAATGCTGTCCAGTATCAATTTTGCCTTTTCTTTTGCAAGTTGTCGCTCTGCGTCTGTAAGTTTACGATTTATAATAATGTGATATAATTCATATTCTTCGTTTGCTTCGGGTAGACTGTCTCTATATTTATTGTAGAAATCCCTAACTTCTTTATCTGTTGTTTTTACGGGTGCATAAAACTTTTTTCGTTTCATCTTATCGGTCATCAGTTTTTTTTCGAGGTCATCTTTCAGAGTTAGTCTTATCTTAACCAGAGGCATTCCGTAAATTTCTTCAATTCTCTCTTCGGAGCCCGCCTGCTCGATTAGAGATTTTAATCTTGATTCAAGTTCTCTGTTTAGTTCTTCTTCGCTCACTCTTACACTGTCCTGCTGTGCTTTAGCGTAGATGATTTTTTCTATCATCATCTGCTGAAACAACTGCTGTATAATCGGAGGGGTAACCTGTGTTATCTGATTCTGTCGTGCATAAAGCTGAACCTGATATTGCAGATCTGATTCAAGAATGATATCATTACCGACTATTGCTAATATTCTGTCACCTTCTCTTTGGGCAAAAGAGTCAGAATAAAATAATAATATTATTGCAGTTATAACAATTAAGATTGATCCTGCATTTTTTACTTTGAATATTGAAATATTCTTTGCTCTCTTAATCAATATTACTTTTATTTAAATGCTTTCATTAAAGCGTCTGTATTGACCTTTACGGGATATTTCTGCTTTAACGATTCAAGATAGGTCTTTTCGAGCTCGTTGAATTTTTCAGTTCTTAATGCATTTGAAATCTCTGGCTTGACTTCATCAAATGATTTCTGTTTGCCTTCGTTATTTGCATCGACAAAGTAATATTTTTCTTTGTTTCTGTCATAATAACTTTGCATTTCTTCGTCTGTTATAATAATCTTGCTTGAAATTTGTTCAAGATCAATCTTTTCTCTTAGTAAACCGTAAGTATATTCTTTTAACAAATCCTGATAATCTTCGTCTTTATCTATGTTTTCTTTAATTGCAACCTGAGTGAGAATGGGATTTTCCGATGCTCCCTCGATTATCTTTGTGAATGTTTGTGCGTTAGCGGGCGAAACAGAATTATCTCTGTTTATATTCATATATTGCAAGACATCTCCAACCGTCACTACACCGTTTTTATAAGAAGCAACTTTTGTGTTTCTGTCCTGTTCGGCAAAAATACTATCGATATTTTGCTGGCTAATGGCTTTTGTTGTATCAACTTTTGAAAGAATGAATGTGAGACCGTTCGGATCAATGTTAAAATCAGAATCTTTCCTGCATTTCTTTATGAATTTATCGTATTCTGTCTTATATTGAGGACTTCTCTTAAATTCGCTTTTAAGATTTTCTCTTGCTTTTGAGTATTCGGGATACGGTTTAATTTCCGTCAGTTTGATTATATGCCAACCGTAAGGAGTTCTTAC
>FVAA010045386.1_pt1 | contig 13819 bp, 15 predicted proteins | sample 1504571 | NCBI WGS metagenome assembly FVAA01 (sample SAMEA4475357, study PRJEB15587) | soil metagenome | biome: Soil; feature: Field | place: India | collected 2015-03-11 | depth 0 m
AGCAATAGGGCTTATTCTTATGATGTATCCTCCACTTGCAAAGGTAAGATACGAAGAACTCGGCAAAGTATTCAGAAATTTCAAGGTTCTTGCTCTATCTTTAGTTCAGAACTGGGTAATAGGTCCCTTACTTATGTTTTTCCTTGCAATAATTTTCTTACAGGATTATCCGGAATATATGGCGGGGCTGATACTAATAGGGCTTGCGAGATGCATTGCAATGGTTATAGTCTGGAACGAACTTGCAAAAGGAGATACCGAATATGCCGCCGGTCTTGTTGCATTTAATTCGGTGTTTCAGGTTCTTTTCTTTTCGGTCTATGCTTATATATTTCTTACGGTACTTCCCAAATTTTTCGGATTATCGTCATTTACTGTTAACGTAACGATTAGCCAGATAGCCGAGAGCGTTTTTATTTACTTAGGTATTCCGTTCGTAGGCGGAATTCTTACAAGATTAATTCTTGTAAGAATAAAAGGCAAGGAATGGTATCATAAAATATTTATTCCGAAAATCAGCCCCGTAACTTTGATTGCTTTACTATTTACGATATTTGTAATGTTTTCTTTCAAAGGTGAAATGATAATTAAAATTCCCGTTGATGTAATACGTATTGCGATTCCGTTAATTATATACTTCATCTTAATGTTTTTTGTATCGTTCTTTATGGGGAAAAAAGTCGGAGCAGACTACTCGAAAACTGCAACTTTATCTTTCACGGCTGCAAGTAACAATTTTGAGCTTGCAATAGCGGTAGCCGTTGCCGTATTTACTATAAATTCTGGCGAAGCATTTGCTGCCGTGATAGGTCCTCTCGTTGAGGTTCCTGTTTTAATAGCTCTTGTGAATGTTTCATTATGGCTACAGAAGAAATATTTTCCGAAAGCCGAAAAAGGCAATATTGAAAATCCCGATATTTGCCCATAACTTTTTATATGAAAAATTTTATCATTATTATTATTGTTAGTTTATCTTTATATGCCTGTAAGAGCAATAAAGATTCCGAAGCGAGCGATACAATCTATAAGGTTTTTTATTTTCAGCCGACCGCACGGTGCGAGAGTTGTATCAATATTGAAAATTTTACAAAAGAACTCATAACGACAAACTTCGCTTCTTCAATTCCCATTGCATACGAATCTATGAACATTGACGAAACAGGAAATGAACACTACAAAAACGAATTCAATCTGAATTTCAGTTCTGTAATAATAGCAAAATATAAGAACGGGCAAATAGAAAATTTCAAGAATTTAGACAGCGTTTGGTCTTATAGTGACGATAAGAATGGTTTTATGAAATATGCCTCAGCGAAATAAACCGATTTCTGGAATAAAAAATTTAAGTATTTAAAAAATGAAAATTCGATTATTTATTTTAATTCTGATTTTATTTACATCATTATCCTGCAAAAAAAGCAGCACCGAGAACGTTCAACATACAAACGATGTTTCAAAAAACGTCAACTCGGGACATAAAATAGAGTTTGTAGAACTTGGTTCGGTAAACTGCGTTCCCTGTAAAAAAATGCAACCGATAATGAAATCTACTGAAGAAAAATACAAAGGGCAGGTAAAAGTAACTTTTTATGATGTCTGGAAAGACGATGCCCCTGCTAAAAAATACGGAATAAAATTAATACCGACACAAGTTTTTCTCGATGCCGAAGGCAAAGAAATAATGAGGCATGAAGGGTTTTTTCCCGAAGAAGACATTGACAAATTTCTTAAATCGCAGGGCTTAACACTAAATAATTAAAAAAATGGTAGATTCGATTTTTGAATTTCTCAGTAATGCTCTTAGCGGAAATATATATACATCTTTCTTTGCTTCGTTCGGATGGGGTATTGCAAGTGTTTTACTTAGCCCATGCCATCTTTCAAGTATCCCCTTAATTGTAGGTTTCATAAACTCTCAAGGAGAAATTTCCTTAAAAAATACTTTTTTTGTGTCTCTTATTTTTGGTATAGGAGTGCTAATAACTATTGCTCTTATCGGAACGATAACTGCCGTTGCGGGAAGGTTGATGGGTGATTTAGGATCAATAGGTAATTATCTTGTTGCAGCCGTGTTTTTTATTATGGGGTTATATCTTGCGGATATTATCAAACTGCCTTGGGATGGCGCAAGCATAAAACCGACAAAGCAAAAAGGAATATTAGCGGCTTTAATAATAGGTTTATTATTCGGGATAGGATTAGGTCCCTGTACTTTTGCATATATGGCACCCATATTAGGAATAGTATTCCAAACCGCTAAAACAAACATGTTTGTTTCAATCGGATTGTTGCTTGCTTTTGGGATAGGTCATATATTTGTAATAGTTGCAGGCGGGACATTAACGAAAAAGGTTCAGCAATACTTAAACTGGACAGAAAAATCGAAAGCATCTACCTATATAAAACGTTTTTGCGGATTACTTGTATTTTTAGGAGGAGTCTATCTTACTTACAATACAATATAAATTACATTTAAAATGAATTGGAAAGAGCAATATAAAAGTTTTTTGTTAATTCTGGCTTTCTTTATATTCGCTTACTTTATGCCTATAGAAAGTAACTCTTTTAAGAATGCCATAATTGAGGCTTTTTCTCTCACAAAATGGTATGCACAAGAACATGTTTTATTATGTCTTATACCTGCTTTTTTTATAGCAGGCGTAATTTCCGTTTTTGTCAGCCAAAATTCAATAATAAAGTATTTTGGGGCAAAGGCAAAAAAATGGTTGGCATATCTTGTTGCTTCGGTTTCGGGAACAGTTCTTGCGGTTTGTTCGTGCACAATTCTTCCTTTGTTTTCGGGGATTTACAGCAGAGGTGCGGGTTTAGGTCCTGCAATTGCATTTTTGTATTCGGGACCTGCAATAAATATACTTGCAATCATATTAACGGCAAGAATTCTCGGATTTGAACTCGGGATAGCAAGAATGATAGGCGCTGTTTTGTTCAGTATAATAATCGGCTTAATAATGGCTTTTATTTATAGAAAAGAAGAAAAGGAAAAAACCGAAAAACAAATGAATCTTCCCGAATCACAGGATACAAGACCGTTTAGTCATACTGCTTTTCATTTTTTTCTTTTAGTGGCAATACTAATTGCAGTAAACTGGGGAAAGCCGGATTCCGATTCGGGACTTTGGTTTTTTATTTACACAAACAAATGGCTTATAACAGGACTTTTGGGATTACTTATTATTCCTCTATTTTTGTTTGTTCTTAAGATAAATAAAATACATGTTATATTTGGTTCCGTAATAGTGATTGCTTTATCTTTAATATTCGGTTCACAGCCATTAATACCGTTCACTTCTGCTGTCATAATAATTTCCGTAATTCTCTCATTAAGCAAGGGAGAATCTAATGAATGGATGGGAGAAACATGGAGATTTGCCAAACAGATTATGCCGTTGCTCGGAGCAGGTGTGCTAATGGCAGGATTCTTACTCGGTTCTCCCGGGAGCAGTAACGGAATAATACCGAATTCATGGATAGCGGGATTAGTTGGCGGAAATTCTATATTTTCAAATTTCTTTGCGTCTTTTACGGGAGCATTTATGTATTTCGCAACCCTAACAGAAATACCTATTGTTCAGGGCTTATTAAACAGCGGAATGGGAAAAGGTCCTGCTTTATCATTATTGCTTGCGGGTCCTGCTTTATCATTGCCGAATATGCTTGTTATAAGAAGTGTTATAGGAACACAAAAAACCGTAATTTATGTTTCGCTTGTAATTATAATGGCGACGATTACAGGATATATATACGGGAATTTCTGATAACAGTTTTAATAACCTGTGTCCCCTTTTTCCATTTTTTCAAGATTCCATTTAAAAGTTACTCCGTCAGAATATCTTGTCCATATTCCCGACATTCTTGTTCCCTTTTGATTAATAGTTCCGACAAACTTTCCCGAACCCTTTGCGTTTTTATCCTCATACATTATGACTTCACCCGTAACTTCATCTACAGTGCCTGTAAAGTTAGTCGAGAAACCTTCAGGCGTGGATTTCCAATAAACCGTATTTCTTCCTCTGAAGTTATGACCGTCAAAATCAATAATTGATGCTTCCCACGAAGTTCCGTCTTTAATGGTGCCGAACCAGAGTGTAGCAAAATCTTTTAGATTAATCGCAGGTCCTTTTTTTTCAGTATTATTTTGTATTTGATCCGAAGATTCTTCTGTTGCTTTTTCCCTTTCCAAATTCATTCTTTCTTTTTCAAGGGCAAGTTCTCTTTCTTTAAGTTCAAGTTCTTTTTCCTTATTTTTTAAATCTTCCTGTATGGCTTTATCATTCTCCGTTTTATTATCAGGGTTTTTTAACTTATTAATAATCTTACCACAGCCTATTAGGGAAAAAAGCATGAGAGGTATCAGAATATAAACAATTTTTTTCATATCTTTTTAATTAATTTACCAAAAAGACTAATTAACTTTAACATTCGCTGTCTTCATAACAAACGGAGTAATATCCGAGTTATTGTATGTTTTTATAAACATTTTAACATACGGAGAATCGTCATATTTTGCAAAGTAATCGAACATTTCGGGCTCAAGGGATTGGTAGAGAATTTCAACATCAACCGTAAATTCGTTTCCCGACACGGGAATTTTATACAAAATTCCGTCTAAGCCGCTTCCTTCATTACCCTTTGAATCTTTATTAAAATCAGGGTCGTTAAGGGCATCGCCGTAAATTGCGCAGGTATCATAAGAAGGATGTGATTTTGTAAAACCCGACGGCGGAATTCTGTTATCTTTTAAAAATTTATCAACAAATAATAAACTAAAGGTTTTTTTTCCGTCAGGTCCTACCATAACGGCTTCATAAATCTGTACCTGTTTTGAATCCGTTATTTCGTTATAATGCTTCCCGAAATTTTCCTTAGCATATTTAATATTTCCTTTTGAATCATAACCGCCCGATTCAAAGATGATTTTTCCCGAAGCATCTTTTGCGGTCAAATGAATCCACATTCTCCTGAAAGGTATTCCCGTCGGGAGTTTATGCCCTGCTTGATTTTCCAGTTTTACTTTTACCTCCAGAATATTTCCCTTCACCGAGGCATTCGCAGAAAGCGAAAGCGAGTTTTCTTTCAGGTTATCCATAGTTTCCATAAGTTTATCGCTATAAAAAGACGAAGGTGAGTTAAGCTTCAATTCCTCCGTATTTTTTGAAAATATTTTTTGCAGAGTTACATTTCCTCCGACAAACTGGTGAAAGAAAAAAGGCTTACGTTTTGTTTCATCCCTAGGAGGTCTTGAAGCAATATCTATTCCGTCATCAACAGAAGGCATATGGCAGGACTGACAGGTTATTCCGCTTTCGGGGTAACCGCTGTTTTTCCATTCAAGGAAAGCGGACTGTTCATAAAACACTCCCGTTACTTCTTCGTTTTTATTTATTTTAGGCGTGATAACAGTATGGCAAGTTGCGCATAATTCTGCTTTGTTAAGATGTTCTCCGTATTGCGGTAAAAAATCTTCATGGTTTGACATGGGCATCGTAAGAACATCTTTATAGGGTCCGAAAATAACCCTTTCTTTTCCGATAATATAATTTCCCGCAAAACTTTCAGGTTTACCGAGATTAGAAGGCTGTATCTGATGACACAAAGTGCAACTAACAGCATCTTTTGCAAGAACATCTTTTTCTACATTTTCGAAGAAATAATTTTTGTTTTTACCGTCGAAAACCGATTGGGTAAAACCCATCGGAGCATGACATTTAAGGCAAAGATCCGATGCTGCTTTTTTAATATCGGGATTTTTCACGTTATGAAATTCCGCATCTGCTTTCGCACGGAAAAAAGGATCTTTAGAAGCATTTCCCATCATTGTCGAACGCCACATAGATGACTGGGATACATCTTTACCTTTCAGTGTATTAGCTCCAAATTCATTATTGTGGCAAAAAGCACAATTACCTGAAGTTGAAAACATACCCTGTTTATACTTGGGAAGTTCGTTCTGTGAATAGGTTAAAGAATAACTAAATACTACGATAAAAAGGAAAAGTGTTCTGAGCATATACTGATTTTTTAGTTTGTTATAATTTATTCAGTTTAAAAATAAAGTGAAATACGTTTAGGCAACATCACATTGAAGCCTGAAAAGCAATTAAATCAACTTCTTACGGGGATTTTGTGTTTTATTATAAGTATTTTTAAGATTAACAAAAAAGCATTATGAAAAAAATAACCGTAATAATATTATTTTTTGTTTTCTGTAATTCTTTTGCACAGGAAAACATAAAAGAACTCAGAATATTGCACTGGAACGATTTTCATGCAAGAAACGAAGCATATAAGGTTAACAAGAAAATTGACGGTGAGACGAAAAGCATCATGGTCGGAGGGACTGCTTCAATGCTCGGATACGTTAATAAATTCAGAGACGAAAAATCTCTCGTTTTAAACGGAGGAGACGACTATCAAGGAACTCCCATTTCAAGTATTACAAGAGGATATTCTCAAATCGAATTGCTAAATCTATATAATCTTGATGCTTTTGTTGTTGGTAATCATGAATTTGATTACGGCTCGTGGGTTCTTGATTCGGCTCTTACAACAGCAAATTTTAATGTTCTCTCGGGAAACTTGTTTCTGAAATCCAAGAACCAAACCATCGGAAAAACATTTATTGTAAAAGAGATTAACGGAATCAAGACGGGAGTATTAGGAATATCACCGACTGACTTAAAAACTCTTACACTTCCGAAAAATGTATCAGATGTTATCGTAACTAATACAGATTCCGTAATTTCTGCGGGAATATCCGAACTTAAAAAAGCGGGATGCAACCTGATAATTCTTTTATCCCATAGCGGAGCGGATGCTGACAGCGTATATGCCGAGAAATTTCACGGAGACATAGATATTATAATAGGGGGACACTCGCATACGCCGATATTCAAGCCGAGAAACGTCAAAGGTACATTACTCTGTCAGGCGGGTGCATACGGAAGGTATCTCGGCGTGCTTGATATTAAAGTTGATACGGATAAAGATACGGTGATTTATTCTTTCGGGAAACTGAACGAAACCGTTCAGGATCCCTCAATAACGGACGCCGCAGCCGACGAAAAGGTGAAGGCAATGATAAAGTCAATCGAACCCGAAATGAAAAGAGTAATAGGGAAACTTGAAACCGACTGGAAAAAAGATAACTGCGGACAATGGGTCTGTGATGCTATCAGGGAAGAAACAAAATCCGACATTGGTTTTCTGAATGCAGGAAGCATAAGAAAAGATTTATTAAAGGGTGATATAACCGTAGGTGATATATGGGAGATTAATCCTTTCGGGAATAATATAGTCACATTTTCGATAAGCGGTGCAACACTGAAAAAAATGATAGCGAACAACATCAGGCTGGCTATGAAAGACGAGACACTTGATTATTATGATATGATAATTCTTTCGGGAGTTAACGTAACTTTCGATTCAAAAAAAATGAGTGACTCAAATAACGATTTCATCACAAGCATTACGGTTAACGGAAAAGAGATTTCGGACTCTAAGGATTACAAAGTTGCGACAAACAGCTATACAGCGTCTCAAGCAAATAAATATTTCGGTGATTTCGGAACCGAACTATTAATTGAGGATACGAATATTATCGACAGAGATCTTGTGCTTGACGCAATTCAGAAACAAAAAGTAATTAACTCCGTATTTGAAAAAAGGGTTATCGATACTGCTAAAAAAAATAACTAATCAAAACAAATAAGAATGGCGGAACAAAGGATAGTTCACTGTATAAAGCTTAAAAAAGATTTACCGGGTATGGACAGACAGCCGATTCCGGGAGAACTCGGTAAAAAAATTTACGACAATGTATCAAAAGAAGCATTCACAATGTTTCTTGACTATTTTCGCATGATAGTAAACGAATACAGGCTTGATTTAAGCAATCCCGATACGGATAAAATATTTATAGATCAGATGAATGATTTCTTTTTCGGCGAAGGCGGAAAACTACCGGAACAATACGTCCCCGAAAAATAACTTAAAAAATGGAAAATCCTTTTTCGTTTGACAGATTTCTTGAATTTCCGAGAGAAGAAGCATATAACAGGTATAAAGACGAAAAAAACCTGAAAGCATTACGCGTATTACTAACTATATTTCTGAGCATTCTCGGGTTTGCCAGCGTAATCGATGCATCCGATCTGGAGGTTGAGTACACTTTTTATTTCTACTTGGGGATATTTTTTATAGTTCTTTTCATAAGAATATATTACAATAAAATATTAAATGTAGAAAACATTAGGCGGAGATTTTTTGTTTTTTTTCTTTCACTATTAATTATTTTCCTTCTCATCAACATATTCGGTTCATTCACTTCTAAACCCGTGGTAGAAATATCTGCGGCAAAAGAAAAGAAAAAAGAGATAGTAAAAGATGAGTCAAAAGGAGGCATAAGTTTTTCGATAGCGGGACAAGAGAAGAAAAATTCTACTATTAATATAATATTTTTCTTTTCCATAGCACTTCTTTTTTTAAAATTATCAAGAACCGAATATATTCAATTATATGTTCTTGTATTCGGGCTTCCAGTACTTACCGATATTATAGTTTACGGAAATTTTAATGCGGAAAACCTGATTGCTTCAACGTTGTTCAGCGGGGCAAGTCTAATCATATCATACACGGCAGAAGAAAAGAGAAAGACTCGTTTCAACTCTCAATATGACATTTACCAGAAGCGTCATTCAGAAACCGTAAGAATGAAGAAAGAATTAGATTATGCAAGAGAGATGCAATTGTCTATGCTTCCTGACGCAAACACAAAATTAAACGGAATCAGAATTGCGGCGACATCGCTACCCGCAAACGAAGTCGGGGGCGATTATTACGATTATTTTAAGATATCAGACAAGCTAACAGGGATTTTTATCTGCGATGTTTCGGGACACGGAGTTGCAAGCGGACTGCTTTTGTCGGGACTCAGAAGCTGTATACATCTGATACTTGAAGACACCACTAATCCAAAAGAAGTTTTTAACAAACTCAATAGAATGATAAGAAAGACTCAGAGCAGGAAAATGTTTGTTACTTCGGTGTTTGCGGTGATTGATAACAGCAATGAAACCTGTACACTTTACAATGCAGGTCATCTTCCCCCTTATAAAATCTCGGGAGAATCTAACGAACTTTTTAAAGTCAGAAGGCACGGAATAACTCTCGGGGCAGTAGATAACCTTTCCGAAACTTCCGATGAGGGAGAGGTTACGCTCGACTTTAAGAAAAACGATAAGATCGTTCTTTACTCTGACGGCATAACCGAAGCAATGAACGTTAATAGAGAAGAATACGGATTCGAAAGACTTGAACTATTTCTTACGCACAATGCAGATAAAAATCCGGAAGAACTGCTCAACGGAATAATTAACGATGTTAATAATTTCAGGGGAAACAGTGAATTAATTGACGATATCAGTCTGATTATTGTAGAAAAAAATTAAATTATTATGAATAAAAAAAAACCTCTTGTAGGTATAATAATGGGCTCGGATTCAGACCTGCCCGTAATGAAACAGGCAGCCGATATTCTTGATGAATTCGGAATTTTTTACGAAATAAAAATTACGTCCGCCCATAGAACACCCGACTTAATGGCTTCATATAGCAGGGGTGCATATAAAAGGGGGATAAAGGTGATAATAGCAGGTGCGGGAGGTTCCGCACACTTACCCGGAATGAGCGCTGCTTATTCGCCGATTCCCGTTATAGGAGTCCCTGTTGAGACAAAAGCGCTAAAGGGGCTTGATTCCTTGCTTTCAATAGTTCAGATGCCATACGGAGTTCCTGTCGCAACCGTAGCCATTAATAATGCGAAAAATGCTGGGCTTCTTGCTGCGGAAATTATAGGGACTTCGGACAAAAAAATTCTTAAAAAAGTAACAGAGTTTAAAAAGAAGATTAAGATAGAATCTTATAATAAGAATAAATTATTAAACATTAAAAAATAAATTTATGAAAACGATTTTATTAATATTTTTTACGGCGCTCATCATAAGTAATATATCTGCACAGGTTGAATTACCCGAAGTTTCCACCGTAGATGAGACATCGGTTGAAGAACTCGCATCGATGATGGAAGGTTCATTCAGTAGCGAAGAACAGTCTGCGGCGGATACAAGTTATCTTAACATAAAACTTCATATGAAAAGAATATGGCGAGAACGTGATGACGGAATATGGTTTTATGTAGAGCAGGCAGTTGCTTCAAAGGCAGACAAACCATACAGACAAAGAATATACCAATTAACAAAAGTCGCAGACAATTCAATCGAAAGTTCTGTATATACCTTCGATAATCCTCTAAAATATGCGGGTGCTTGGAAATCCGAAAATCCGCTTGAAGATCTATCCCCCTCAAACCTCAAGAAAAGGGAGGGGTGTTCCGTATTTCTTAAGAGAAATGACGACGGGAGTTACAGCGGCTCGACAAGAGGAAATAAATGTGAAAGCGATTTGAAATCAGCAAAATATGCAACATCCGAAGTTACAATTAACAACGAAGGAATGATAAGCTGGGACAGGGGTTTTAACGAAAAGGGGGAACAGGTTTGGGGCGCAACAAAGGGCGGATATATTTTTAGAAGAACGGCAGAATAAAAAATAAAAATTATATAAACCGATAAAAGCAGGCAAACTTTTTCTGCTTTTATCAGTTTTAATCTTAATTACATTTGCACATCCGCAGTCGGACCATAAACGGGGGGAAGAGGTATATTGAGCATTCTGAGATAAACCGTTAATTGTCCGCGATGATGGTAAAGGTGGTTCATTGCAAATATTCTCAATACCCGAATTTTCGGCATAGTAAAATAAATTGTTTCACCTTTTCTCATAGTCCAATTTCCGAAAAACTCTTCGTCTGCAGTTTCTTCCAGACATTTCAGAGATTTCGAAACCAAATCATCAAAATATTTAACCATATCAGCCGAGGAGGAAAATTCCATAGGCTTATAATCAATTTTTGCAAAATCGAGTTCGTCTGTTTCAAGAATTGATTTTGTCCATCCAAAAATTTCGGCAACATGAGAAGAAAGCCTGCCCAGAGTAAAAGATTTATCGTGAGGTTTCCAAGCAAAAGAGTCGGCTGGAACAATTTCAAGAAGCTTTCTTGTAGGTTTGGCTTCTTCGGTAATTTCTTCTATTAAAGGTTCATTAAGTTTCATATTTTTTTATTTTTGATTAATCCGTTATTATATACGGATAAAAGAGTTAAAGTTTAGAACATTTATTTCATTTTTTTAATTTCTTTATATCTTGAACAGGTAACAATATGATCATTCACCATACCTGCTGCCTGCATAAAGGCATAGCAAATTGTAGAACCGACAAACTTAAATCCTCGTTTTATAAGGTCACGGCTCATTGCATCTGATTCAATTGTTTTAGCGGGAATATCTTTGAGAGTTTTCCATTTGTTGTGAATTGTTCTTCCTCCCGTAAACTGCCAGATATATTTATCAAAAGAGCCGAATTCTTTTCTCACTGCTATAAAGCATTGTGCATTATTAACGGCAGCAAATATTTTAAGTTTATTTCTAATAATTCCAGAATCATTCAATAATTTTTTAATCTTACTATCGGAATAGCGGGAAATTTTATCAAAGTCAAAATCATCAAACGCTTTTTTAAAATTTATTCTTTTATTAATAATTGTATTCCAACTTAATCCGGCTTGAAAAGCATCAAGGATCATAAATTCAAACAATTTATTGTCATCGTGAAGAGGCACTCCCCATTCCTTATCGTGATACTCAATCATTAAAGGGTTATTTCCTGTCCAGGGACAGTCTCCGTTATTTTTTCTATCCATAAATATTAATTACAATTTTAATTTTTCGTCAGGATTTAACAGATTTTGTATTTCGAGTTTTTTTCTTTCCTCTTCAAGATCCTCATCCGTAAGCCCGTCGTCATTTTCTTCTGTTTCTTCCCATTCATATTTGGGGGGAAGTTCATCTTTTTTCCTAAAAATAATCGCACATAATAATCCAGTTAAAGCCCCCGACAAGTGAGATTCATAAGAAACCTGCGGGTCGGTCGGGAGGACTCCCCAGACAAGGCTGCCATAAAGAAAAACCATAAGAAGTGAAATAGCAATAGATTTAATATCCCTTCTAAGCACACCCGCCAAAAAGAAAAAACTAATAAGACCGTAAATAAGTCCGCTTGCTCCGATATGGTATGCAGGGCGTGCAAATATCCAGACCGAAAGCCCGCCTATTATATAAATCAAAGCAAAGACGGGAAAAGAAGATCTCGGATAAGCATAGAACAGAGTAAAAATCAATACGGCAATAGTAAGAGTATTCGAAATCAGATGCGAATAATCCGAGTGAACAAGCGGAGCAAAAAGAATTCCCCTCAATCCGCTTAATTCACGGGGATAAATTCCGTAAGGAGAAAGATCAATGCCCGTAAAAGATTCAAAAAATTTGACAAGCCAAATAGCAAACAAAAACATCAGTGAAAAGAACAGACTCACATATATTCTGGGTTTTTCTTCTTTTAAAACTATATTTTCATCATCTGTGTTCATAACTTTTTTCGCCCGACAGACAAATTTTTATATCAATCTTTTTTTCTTTTTTTTGTTGTATGAAAATAGCAATTTAATAATTATTAGCAAATGAATAATAATTTCAAAGGCATAAAAGAAATAATAGATAACTGTAAAAACATTGTATTAACCACACATTTGAATCCTGACGGGGATGCTATCGGCAGTGAGGCAGCTATGTATGATTACCTGAGGCAAAAAGGTAAAAACGTAACAATTATAAATCACTCCGAAACGCCCGATCATTTGCAGTTTCTTGATCCGAGCAACAACATAAAGAGATATCTTAATGACGAAAAAGCAAATTCGGAAATAATAAACTCAGCAGATTTAATAATTTTCCTTGATGCAAACGAATACTCAAGAACAAAGTCAATGGAAGAAGCGATAAGGCAATCACGGGCAAAAAAAATCTGTATTGATCATCATTTGGGAATCAATCCGAAAAATTTTGATGCATACATATCTGATCCCGAATATCCCGCGACATCACAGATATTATACGATTTCATAGCCGGTGACGGTTGTGATTATCTTAATAAAACCGTGTCGGAAGGATTATATGCGGGAATAATGACGGATACAGGTTCATTCAGATATCCGAGGACCGATAAAAAAACTTTTCTTATCGCTGCAGATTTAGTAAACCGCGGCGCTGATCCTGTTGAGATTTACGAGAAGATATACTGCAACATTCCACAGGAAAAAATCAAACTACTTGCAAGGTTTATAAACAGTATTACATATCATTTTAACGGAAAAGCGGCTGCAGGGATTGTAACGCAGCAGGACTTCAGGGATTTTCATTCCGATGTAAAAGATGTTGAAGGTTTTACGGGATTCCTGATGTCAATGAAGGGTATCAAATCGGGTTTTCTTTTTGTTGAACTTAAAGACAGTATTAAACTATCTTTAAGGTCTAAAGGCAATATTAAAATGAACGAGTTTGCCAAGATATTCGGCGGGGGCGGACATAAAAACGCCGCGGGTGCGACACTTCCTCACGGAGACATAGACGAGGCAAAAGAAAAAGTTCTTGACGAATTCCGAAATTTCTGCAAAAAGCACAAACATTAATCAAGAAAATCTATTTACCGAAGGATACGAGAGTAAAACTTGTTATCTACGACATACTCGGCAGGTAGATAAGTACAATTATTGATAATGAAATACTCAGAGCAGGAAAGCACACTTCGGAATTTAACGGCATCGGGAGTATATTTCTACAGAATTACT
>FVAA010128751.1_pt1 | contig 13660 bp, 12 predicted proteins | sample 1504571 | NCBI WGS metagenome assembly FVAA01 (sample SAMEA4475357, study PRJEB15587) | soil metagenome | biome: Soil; feature: Field | place: India | collected 2015-03-11 | depth 0 m
GAGACAAAAGTCGTGCTCGGCGTGCAGATCGTGGGGCCGGAGGCGTCCACGTTGATCAGCGAAGCTGTCTTGGCAATTGAGATGGGCGCGACGCTCGAAGATCTTGCGCTCAGTATCCACCCGCATCCGACGCTGCCGGAGGGCCTGATGGAAGCTGCCGAAGCTGCGTTAGGGAAGGCAATTCATATTCTCATGCCCAAGAAAAGGGAGCCGGCGCGGTCCTGAGACTCGGATTGAGGTGAAAGCTCTATGCCCACAATCGCTCCGTACGGTTCATGGAAGTCACCGATCACGGCGGACGTAATCGCCCGCGGCGCGGTGCGCTTGATGCAGGTCGTCCTCGACGGTGAAGATATTTATTGGCTGGAATCGCGCCCCGCCGAAGGCGGCCGATATGTCATCGTCAAGAGATCTATTGACGCCACAGTGAGCGACGTCACGCCGTCCCCGTTCTATGTCCGCACCACTGTGCATGAGTACGGCGGCGGCGACTTTCTAGTTCACAACGGCACCGTCTATTTCTCGAACTTCAAAGATCAGCGACTCTATGTCCAAAAGCCCGGCGCTGCCCCGCAGCCCATCACCCCTGCGAAAGAATTTCGCTATGCTGACGCCATCGTAGACATTCAGCGCCATCGCTTGATCTGCGTCCGCGAAGATCACACCGCTGCTGGACGTGAAGCTGTCAATACGATTGTGAGCGTACAACTCGACGGCGATCCTGACGGCGGCACCGTGCTTGTATCTGGGAATGACTTTTATGCTTCGCCGAGATTAAGCCCCGACGGCTCGAAGCTTGCATGGCTGACGTGGAATCATCCGAATATGCCCTGGGACGGCACGGAGCTGTGGGTCGCACAGATCGCTGATGACGGCTCAGTGAAAGACGCTCAGAAAGTCGCCGGAGGCCCAACGGAATCTATCTTTCAGCCCGAATGGGCACCCGATGGCACGCTCTACTTTGTCTCGGACAGAACGGGCTGGTGGAACATCTATCGCTGGCGCGATGGAAGCATTGAAGCTCTCACGAAGATGGAGGCCGAGTTTGGCCAGCCCCAGTGGGTCTTCGGCATGTCTACCTATGCGTTCCTCTCCGAGCGCGAGATCGTCTGCGCCTATACGCAGAACGGGATCTGGCGCTTAGCACGTCTAGATACTGGCACAAAGAAGCTCGATCCCATCGAGACGCCATATACAGAGATCAGCTACGTGCGCGCGAATGCTCAGTCGATAGTCTTTCGCGGCGGCTCTCCAACAGAGATGCTCTCGATTGTGCGCCTCGATTCCAAGACGAAGAGCTTTGAAGTGCTGCGGCGCTCCAGCGATCTCAGCTTCGATGAAGGCTATCTCTCATTTGCGCAGCCCATCGAGTTCCCCACCGAGGGCAATAAGACTGCCCATGCGTTCTTCTATCCTCCAAAGAACAAAGACTTCCAAGCCCCATCTGGTGAGCAGCCCCCGTTATTAGTGTTGAGCCACGGCGGACCGACGAGCGCTACGACGTCTACTCTTAAATTAGAGGTTCAGTTCTGGACGAGCCGTGGCTTTGCTGTTGTCGACGTCAACTACGGAGGCAGCACTGGCTACGGGCGAGAATATCGAGAGCGACTGAAGGGCCAGTGGGGCGTTGTCGACGTGGACGACTGCGTCAACGTTGCAAAGTATTTAGTGAGTCAAGGGCTTGTGGACGGCGAGCGCATCGCGATTCGTGGGGGCAGCGCCGGCGGGTACACAACGCTTTGCGCTCTCACCTTCAGAAAGTTCTTCAAAGCCGGGGCGAGCTACTTCGGCGTCAGTGACCTTGAAGCGCTCGATAAAGACACGCACAAGTTCGAGTCGCGCTACAATCGCAGTCTCATTGGGCCGTATCCCGAGCGGCGCGATCTGTACTATGCGCGCTCGCCGATTCACTTTGCTGAGAAGATTTCTTGTCCCGTGATCTTCTTTCAGGGCCTAGAAGACAGGGTCGTGCCGCCAAGTCAGTCTGAAATGATGGTCGACGCTTTGCGCAAGAAGGGCATTCCTGTGGCGTATATTGCGTTTGAAGGGGAGCAGCACGGCTTCCGCAAAGCTGAAAATATCAAGAGATCGCTCGAGGCCGAGCTGTACTTTTACGCGAAAGTCTTCGGGTTTGAGATCGCCGATTCTGTCGAGCCGGTGCAGATCGAAAATCTCTAACTTTCAGGAGGTTGCTATGGCGCGTGGTCTCATGCTTGTCTTTCTAGTGGTCGTTGGCTGGGCATGCGGCGCAGTAGGCCAGGAAGAGCAACTGCGCAGCCAGAGCACACCGCACGTCGGCTGGGTTTTCTGGAAGGTGTCTGAGCTCAATCAGCTCTTGCAGGCTCAAGGGTACCCTACACTGCCGGAGAGCTGTTTTATCTGGGGTGGTCAGAATACGATCGTGTTGAGAGGGTGGAGCCTCAAGATCGCTAATTGGCACAGCGCTGCTACGGCTAAGAGCGACGAGAAGCTCACCAGGCTGAACCTGTGGTGGTTTGGTGGCTTAGGGGAGCGCGCTCTCCCGAAGCTTCCTTGGGATTCATTCGTCAGCCTCGCGGTAGGGGTGGGGATCGCAAGCCTCGCGGTACTCGATCATCGTCCTGCGAGCTTCGCTGAAGCCCTCAGCAGCCCTGCAGGGGCTTTCTTTACACGTTGGTTCTTCACCGTCAGCCCGCAGCTGGGCGTGCGATTCCCCTTGCTCACATTCAAGCTAGACAAACCCGTTACGATCAGACTCATGCTCTCCGTGGGCTATACCCTGACATTTGATAACGGCGCGTGGGATCAAGAGGGCCGCGCGCTTAAGGGGCCCCCTGACAACTTCAATGGATGGATCATCCAGCTTGCCCTAGGAAGGTAAAGGGAGAGTGGCAGAACGCGCACCGACTCTTTACAATCTATAGCAATATCTCTGTGAGAAGGAGTGTCGCGATGCCCTTTGAGTTCAAATTGCCCGACATCGGCGAAGGCATTCACGAAGGTGAAATTGTCAAATGGCTTGTGAAAGAAGGGGACTTCGTCCGCGAAGACCAGCCGATGGTCGAAGTGATGACCGATAAAGCAACAGTTGAGATTCCCGCGCCGCGCGCCGGAAAGATTCTCAAACTCAATGCCAAAGAGGGCGAGGTCGTCAAAGTCGGCTCTGTGCTCGTTATTATTGAAGAAGTCGGAGAGGTCAAGCCCGAACCAAAACGCGAGGCTGTCACTGTGCCAACGGCGCCCCAGCCCAGACCTGAACCAGAGCCTGTCGCTGCAGTAGCTACGGCGGCAGCAACAGCCATCACAGCGCCACCTCCGCCGCCATCCCCAACAGCAGCTCCAGCGCAGCGTGTATTAGCAACGCCAGCGACGCGCAAGCTTGCACGCGAGCTTGGGATAGATATTTCACAAGTACAAGGCACTGGCCCCGGTGGTCGTGTCACTGATGAAGACGTGCGCCGATTCGCTGCTGCGCGCACCGCGCCTCCGCCGCCTGCTCCTGCTCCAAAGCCGACTGCTCCAGCGTTCGCGCCAAGCGCTGTCGCCACAGACAGGCGCGAGGAGCGCATTCCCTTACGAGGGATTCGCAAGAGAATCGTCGAGCACATGCACAAGTCTAAGACGACCGCGGCGCACTTCACTTATGTTGATGAAGTCGATATGACCGAACTGATTCAGCTGCGCGAGCAGATGAAGCCGTTAGCGGAGCAGAAGGGCGTTAAGCTCACATATTTGCCGTTCATTGTCAAAGCGAGTGTCGCTGCTCTCAAAGAGATGCCCATGCTCAACGCCTCGCTCGACGAGACTACAGGCGAGATCGTCCTGAAAAAATACTATAACATTGGGATCGCCACAGCGACCGACGACGGCTTAATCGTCCCAGTTGTCAAAGATGCCGACAGAAAGAGTTTATTAGAGATCGCTGCGGAGATCGAGCGCCTTGCGAAGGCCGCTCGTGAGGGCAAGATCGCTCTTCAAGATATCCAAGGAGGCACGTTCACCATCACGAGCTTAGGTGCTCTGGGTGGGCTTTTCGCCACGCCCATCATTAACTACCCTGAGGTCGCGATCTTGGGGATCCACGAGATCAAGAAGCGACCGGTCGTCAAAGACAACCAGATCGTGATTCGAGAGATTATGTACGTATCGCTCTCGTTCGACCATCGTCTGATAGACGGTGACGTAGGGGCGCGCTTCTGCAAGAAAATTATTAGCTATCTGGAGAACCCGAAGCTGCTCTTTCTGGAGCTGGTGTAGCTTTAAGCCACTATGCGCGGAATCTTTCAGTATCTTTGGCTCTATAGGGTGCGCATCTTCCTAGGGCTAGTGGCGCTCTTCATTGTTGACGGTGCTCAGCTCATCGTGCCCTTGATCATTCGCACAGCGGTTGATCAGCTCGCGCAAACGGGCACAGCACAGCTCGCGCTCTTTGCTGGGTATATCTTGGGGATTGCGCTCGTTGTTGCGATCTTCCGCTTCTTCTGGAGATACTTTATCTTTGGGGCATCGCGCATGATCCGGCGCGATCTGCGCGACCGGCTCTACGCGCACTTAGTCAAGCTCTCAGCGAACTTTTTTGCTAACACCAAGACCGGAGACTTGATGGCCCACGCGACCAACGATGTCGAAGCCGTGCAGTTCGCCTGCGGCATGGGGATTTTGGCGCTCGCTGACGCGATCATCATGGTCTCGTTCTCACTCGCCGCCATGCTCTCCATCAACTGGCAGCTCGTTCTGTATGCGTTCACGCCCTTGCCGTTGGTGACGGTCTTCGTCGTCGTTGTGGGACGCATGATCCATAGGCGCTTCATGGCCGTTCAAGAAGCGTTTTCAGTCTTGACTGAAAAAGTTCGCGAGGCGATCTCTGGGGTGCGCGTCATCAAAAGCTTCGCCCAAGAAGCTGGGTTCTCCAAAGACTTCGGGCGCACTAATGAGTTCTTCATTCAGAAGAACTTGAGCTTGGTGCGCGTGCAGGGCGTCTTTGAGCCGATGATCGCGCTTTTGGCCGGACTCTCTAGCGCTATCGTCTTGCTCGTAGGCGGCCAGAAAGTCATCTCCGGAGCAATCAGCTTAGGCGATTTTGTCGCGTTCACGTCGTACTTGGGGATGCTCACCTGGCCCATGATGGCGCTAGGGTTTGTCATAAATCTTATGCAGCGCGGCGCAGCGTCTATGGAGCGCATCGAAAAGATTCTCAAGACCGAACCAGAGATCGTTGACGCTCCTGAGGCTGTGCACTTCCCCAAACGCTCTTCTATTGAGTGTAAGCACTTGACGTTCAGCTATCCCGCCGCTGAGCCGAGCGCCAACGGACATCCCGTCTTGCGCGACGTCTCGTTCTCTGTTGAAGAGGGGCAAAGATTAGGAATTATCGGGCTGACCGGCTCCGGCAAGAGCACGCTCGTGCATTTATTGCTCAGGGTCTTCGATCCGCCAGAACAAACGCTCTTTATTGGGGGCATAGATGTGCGCACAATCCGCTTGAGCGATCTACGTCGCGAGATCGCGATAGTTCCGCAAGACCCGTTTCTCTTCTCGACGACGATTCGTGAAAATATTGCGTTTGGAAGGCCCACAGCTTCTGAGCGCGAGATCGTAGAAGCTGCGAAGCTCGCTGGCATCTATGATGAAATTTTAGAGTTTCCCAACGGCTTGGAGACCATGGTCGGCGAGCGTGGCGTCAGCTTATCAGGAGGCCAGAAGCAGCGTGTAGCGCTCGCCCGCGCTCTCTTGATGAACCCGAGAATCTTGATCTTAGACGACGCACTCTCGGCCGTGGACGCCGAAAAAGAAGAAGAGATCTTGCGCAATCTCAACGATCTTATGCGTTCCAAGACAGCGATCGTGATCGCGCATCGCATCTCAGCTGTGCAAGACTCTGATCTCATCTTGGTCTTCGATCAAGGACGGATCGTCGAGCGCGGACGCCACGAAGAGCTCTTAGCGCTCGACGGCATCTATGCGCGGCTCTATGAGCTGCAGCAAGCCGAGGAGGCTGTTCGGCTATGACCTATCATTGGGAAGAAGAGAAACTCGGTGCAGCGTATGACTCAGCGCTGATGCGCCGCTTGCTTGTCTATGTGAGGCCGTACAAGAAGCTCTTCGCGATGTGTTTGGGGCTGATTGGGATCATCACGCTGTGCGAGCTTGCTCTGCCGTACATCACCAAGATCGCTATAGATCGCTACATCCGTCCGGGATTGCTCAGCGGACTCTATCCGCTGGCCGCGCTCTTTGTGGGCATTCTTGTCGTCAGACTCTTCGCGAGCTTCGCCCAAGTCTATCTGTTGCAGCTCAGTGGGCAGAAGATCATGCAGGACATGCGCACCCAAATCTTTGATCACTTAATGAAGTTACCCACGAAGTTCTTCGATAAAAATCCCGTGGGACGACTCGTGACGCGCGCGACCAACGACGTCGCCGCCATCAATGAGATGTACGCCTCGGTGCTCGTCTATCTCTTCAAAGACGTCTTCTTAGTGTTGGGAATCTTTGTTATTATGCTTCAGCTCAATTGGCGCTTGGGCTTGCTTATCTTAGTGCTTGCGCCCGTGATTGCGTATGCAACGTGGGAGTTTCGCAAGCGCGCCAGAGACGCTTATCGCGATTTTCGCCGAAAGTTAGCGAAGCTCAACGCGTATATGCAAGAGAGCATCTCCGGGATGAGGATTATTCAGCTCTTCGCCCAAGAATCGCGCAGTTACAAAACATTTCAGTCCATTAACCAAGAAGAGTTTGAAGCGAACATGCGCCAGCTCATGGTCTTCGCTATTTATCAGCCCATCATTCACATGATGAGCGCTATCGCTGTCGCTTTAATTATCTGGTACGGCGGCGGGGGTGTCGTGCAGGGCGTCTTCACCTTAGGGAGTTTGGTCGCGTTCTTGAACTACGTCGAGATGCTCTTTGCCCCGATCAGAGATCTCGCAGAGAAATATAATATCTTACAGAGCGCGATGGCCTCGGCAGAGAGAATTTTTCTGCTCTTGGACGAGAAGCCCGAAGATCGTGGCAAGGGCCGTATATTACCCAAGATCGAAGGCGCCATAGAATTTCGCGACGTCTGGTTTGCGTATGAGGACGAGGACTGGGTCTTGAAAGGGGTCTCATTTACTGTAAGACCCGGGGAGCGCGTGGCTGTTGTCGGCCCCACAGGGTCGGGCAAGACAACGATTATCAGTCTCTTAACGCGACTCTACGACATCCAGAAGGGCCAGATACTCTTAGACGGCGTCGATATTCGCGAGCTCGATATACACTTCTTACGCTCTCAGCTCGCTGTTGTCCTCCAAGACGTCTTTCTCTTCTCTGGGGATGTGTTGGGCAACATCACGCTGCAGAGCGAGAGAATTCCCAAAGAACGGGCTATCGAAGCCGCGCGCTTCGTGCAAGCCAGCTCGTTCATTGAGCAGCTTCCTGATAGCTACCATGCTGAAGTCAAGGAGCGTGGCGCGACGCTCTCTGTTGGGCAGCGCCAATTATTAGCATTCGCTCGCGCCGTCGCCTTTGATCCGAAGATTCTTATTCTCGACGAAGCGACAGCGAATATCGACTCTCAAACAGAGAGTCTCATCCAAGAGTCGCTGAAGAAGATCTTGCGCGGGCGCACTTCAATAACTATCGCCCACCGGCTCTCGACGATTCGAGAATCTGATAAGATCATCGTGCTGCACAGGGGCGTCGTTGTGGAGCAAGGCACTCATGAAGAACTCTTGGCTCGCAAAGGGCTCTACCACGCGCTCTACACGCTGCAGTTTGCTGAAGCCGAAGCTGTCAAGACCGATTAACATAGTTAAGGAGGAGCTATGCGCACGATTCTCTATATGCTTGTCGTTGTCATATTGGCCGGAGTGAGCTTAGGATCAGCCCAGCCGCCACCGCCGTATTCGTTCCAAGTCTATACGGATATAGCGTACTATGATGGCCCCGATGCGCATCCGATCAAGCATCGGCTCGATCTGTTCGTTCCTCAAGGGCTGAAGGATGCCCCGGTGTTGATCTTCGTGCATGGGGGCGCCTGGAGTTCAGGCGACAAGAATCTCTACTCGTTGATTGGGCGCGCGTTTGCCGAGCAGGGCTTTGTGACGGCTGTGATCAATTATCGGTTAAGCCCGCAGGTCCAGCATCCGGCGCATATTGAAGACGTGGCGCGCGCGTTTGTTTGGGTGCATAAACATATCGCTCGGTATGGGGGCAACGCCGAGAAGATCTTCGTGATGGGGCATTCATCGGGTGGACATCTGACGGCTCTGTTGGCTCTCGATGAGAAGTACCTTCAGGCGCATGGGCTGACGCTGGCAGCGATCAAGGGTGCAATCCCCATCAGCGGCATCTACGACGTGACCATAGAACCGCCTGCCCCAATTAACGTCTACCGAGTCGTCTTTGGGACCGATCCCCAGGTGCGACGCGATGCCTCTCCCATCACCCACGTGGGTCCGAGCAAGCCACCGTTTCTCATTCTCTATGCGCAGTTTGACTTCCCCGGCTTTGGTGCGCAAGCCCACCAGTTGCTCTCTCGGCTAAGACAATATGAGAACGAGGCAACGCTCGTCGAGATCCCCAACAGGGATCACGTGACGATCATCTTCAACATCGGGGCGCCCAACGACAGAACTACAGAAGAGATCCTCAAATTCTTGCGCGGTCGCTAACGCCGGCTGCTCAGGTAGATTCCGAGTAAGATTAAAATCCCGCCGACGGCCTTGAGGAGCGTAATGGGCTCGTTGAGCAAAAGATACGCGAGCACGGTCGAACCTACCGGTTCGCCCAGGATGATGACGGCAACGGCGCTGGCGGGCAGATGCTTTAATGCCCAGTTGAAGCTCGTGTGCCCGATGAGCTGCGGGCCGAGAGCTAGCAAAACTAGCCAGAGATACGTCTCTTGGGGGAAGCCCAGCAGAGGCTGCTGGAGCAGCAACGCTGTTATAAGCAACACAATCGCTGCGGCGCCGTAGACAAGGAAAATATACGTTAGCAGATCGGTGTGCGCTCGTAATCGCCGGCCTACGAGGAGATACGTCGACGCCATCACGGCTCCCAGCAGCGCTAGCCCGTCGCCGAGCAGAACATTTGGCCCAGCGAGAAAATCCCCGTAGCCAATCAACACCCCGCCCATGAGCGAGATCGCAATCCCTGTGATTAAGCCCAATGGGACAGATTCCTTCAGCAAAAAACGCGACCCTAGGGCGACGAAGATCGGGTTGGTCGTCACTAAGACCACAGAGCTGGCAACCGAAGTGAACTCCAGCGAGCTGATCCAAAAGATAAAGTGCAACGCTAAGCAGACTCCACCCAACAGTGCGTAGCGCAGATCGCTGCGTGTGAGAGCCTGGAGTTGAGGGCGACGCGTGCTCAACGCTATCGGCGTGAGGATGAGCGCTGCGAGGCCGACGCGATAGACGGCTATAGAAATCGACGGGGCATCAGCCCAGCGAATCCAGATCGATGCGAATGAGATAACAACGAGCGCGCAGCCCAATACGCCCCAGATCAACACCGACGATGGCTTCATTGCTCCCCAATTGCAATAATCGTATTGTAGCAAGGGGGGTGAGGGGGCAGCAAGCCTTGGGTGGGGATATATGACCCTGTGGGGTAAAATAGCTTCACAGTTCTGGAGGTAGATAGATAATGGATCTAGGGCTTTCAAACAAGATTGGGATTGTCGCTGCAGCTAGCAAGGGCTTAGGGAAAGCTGTCGCTTTCAGATTAGCTCGTGAGGGCATGAGAGTAGCGATCTGCGCCCGTGATGAAAGTACGCTGCGGGCTACGGCTCAGGAGATCAGTTCGCTGACGAATACGGAGGTTCTCCCCATCCGCGCCGACGTCACGTGCCCTGAAGACATCAAATATCTTGTATCCGAGACAGTCAGGAGATTTGGTGGTCTGGACGTGCTCGTCACCAACGCTGGGGGACCGCCGCCGGGGAACTTTTTCGCTTTTGAGGACTCCCATTGGGAGCAAGCCTTCCAGCTCACGCTCATGAGCGTGGTACGCCTGTGCCGTGAAGCCATCCCCCATATGCACAAGCGCGGCAGCGGACGGATCATCAACATCGCCTCTGTGTCCGTGAAACAGCCCCTTGATAATCTGATACTCTCGAACTCGCTGCGCCTAGCTGTCGTGGGGTTAGCTAAGAGCTTGTCTAATGAGCTTGCACCCTTCAAGATCACGGTCAATACGGTCTGCCCTGGGCCAACGCAGACAGATCGTATGGAGCAATTGCTCCGCGCGTCAGGGAATATTGAAGAAGCGCGGCGTTTTTGGACGAAAGACATCCCGATGGGGCGGATGGGCCAGCCTGAAGAGCTCGCCGACCTTGTAGCGTTCCTCGCGTCAGAGAACGCGCGCTACATCACCGGGACAGTCATCCAAGTTGACGGTGGATTAGTTAAGGGGGTCTTTTAGAATCACGGGAAGGCCTAAGATTTTCCCTATGTTTTTTGTGATCTAAAAACTTGACAAAATTAGTCCGATTTTTTATACTTACCCTGTGCCGTGTGACAGGAGGCGATGGTATGGGATACGCACGCCCTGACGTCTTGGTTGAAACCAGCTGGGTCGCGGAGCACTTAAACGACCCTACTGTGCGCATCGTCGAGTCTGATGAAGATGTGTTGCTCTACGAGCAAGGCCACATCCCCGGTGCGGTCAAGATCGATTGGTTCACGGATTTGCAGCACCCCCTCAAGCGCGACTTTCTCACCAAAGAGCAGTTTGAAAAACTCATGAGCGAGCGCGGCATCTCCAACGACACGACCGTCGTCTTCTACGGCGACAAGCACAACTGGTACGCGGCGTACTCGTTCTGGCTCTTTCGCTACTTCGGGCATGACGACAAAAAGCTCAAAATCATGAACGGCGGACGCAAGAAATGGATTGACGAGAAGCGCCCGCTCACCACGGACGTGCCCAGCTACCCCAAGGTTGTCTATCGTGCCCAAGAGCCGGATTCTGCTGTTCGCGCCTTCCGGGACGAGATCTTGGCCAGCTTGAATCGCAAAGACTGTGTGCTCGTTGATGTTCGCTCACCCAAAGAGTACACGGGTGAGCTGATCCATATGCCGGAATACCCTCAGGAAGGAGCTCAGCGAGGTGGGCATATTCCCGGAGCTCTTAATGTCCCCTGGGCCCAAGCTGTCAACCCCGAAGACAGCACTTTCAAATCCCTAGAAGAACTGAAGAAGCTTTACGAAGCCTATGGGATTACGCCGGACAAGAACGTAATCGCCTATTGCAGGATTGGCGAGCGCAGCTCGCACACCTGGTTTGTTCTGACGTATCTGTTGGGCTATCCCACGGTGAAGAACTACGACGGCTCGTGGACCGAGTGGGGCAACTTAGTGAATGTGCCGATCAAGAAGGGAGCCGAGCCGTAACAGTGGATCGTCAAGCCCAGATCGAATTTCTCTTAGATCACTACGAGAACCCGCGCAACCGGGGCAAGATCGAAAATCCCGACGCCCAGATGAGCTGGGGTAACCCCGGCTGCGGCGATGTCGTTACGCTCTATCTGAAAATAGACGCCCAAGGCCGCATCACAGACATTTCTTTCGAAGGGGAAGGCTGCTCTATCAGTCAAGCCTCGGTCTCCATTCTCACCGAAAAGCTCAAGGGCAAAACCATCTCTGACGCTGAAGCGATGAGCCCCGATGATCTGATGGAACTCTTGGGGCGAGAAGTGGTGATGACACGCCCCCGCTGCGCTATGCTCTCACTCGATACGCTCAAGCTGGCCCTCAAGGAGTATCGGCGGAGGACCTCACCACCGGCTCTCTCTTTCCCAGACTAGGGCAGAGCTATTTGCCAAAAAAAGCAGACTCAGCTATAGTACATGGGGGAGGTGGTAAGCACGATGCACGCTAAGACCCTCGCCGACTTGCTAACAGCATCACGGTTCTTCTGCGGACTCTATCTGATTTGGCTAGGATTGCAAAAGAATAGTCTAGAGGCGGCTATGCTCACCCTGGGGTTGGCTTGGGTGACTGATCTTATCGACGGGGCGATAGCGCGTCGCGATCCGCGCCAGATCCATACGTTCATGAGCGATCACGATCTGACAGCGGACATGGCGCTCTCGTTCGGATGTTGGTGCTATCTGGCGTTGACAGGCTTTATCTCGCCTGCGGTTGCACTTGGCTATATCGCTCTTGTGGCCCTGGCGTTATGGTATTTCAAGGCGTTGCACCTGCGCTGGGCTGTGCAAGTGCCTCCGTACTTTGGGATGCTTCTGGTCGCGGTAACGCAAGTGCCGCAGTACGGGGCGCTGCTTATCGGATGGCTGCTCTTCGTCGTCGTGGTGATCTGGCCGAGGTTCTCCAAGAAAATCGTTCCGGAATTTCTCACGGGGATGCGCAATCTGTGGCGCACGCGGCGCTAACGAATGAACACGCTGGCAGGGAAGAAGATCATCGCGGGCATCTGTGGCGGCATCGCCGCGTATAAAGCTGCGTCTGTTGTGAGCAAGCTCACCCAAGCCGGCGCTACTGTCACGGTAGTCATGACTCGCGCGGCGTGCGAGTTCGTCACGCCCCTGACGTTCGAGTCGCTTTCCCATCACAAAGCACTCACGGATCTCTGGGACGAGCCGTTGGCGCATGTCGAACTCGCGTATAATGCTGATCTCTTTGTGCTGATGCCCGCAACGTACAATATTATCGGGAAACTGGCGCACGGGATCGCTGACGATCTCCTCACGACGACGCTCGCCGCGACGCGCGCCCCCGTCTTAGTAGTCCCAGCGATGGAATCCCACATGTACACCAATCCCGTCTTTCAAGAGAACAAGCGAAAGCTCACGGAGCTGGGCTATCGCTTTCTGGAGCCGGAGATGGGGCGCTTAGCAAGTGGGCGCGAGGGCATCGGGCGCTTTCCCTCTGAGGAGAAGATTCTCACAGCGATTGAAGATATTCTCTTTGAGCGCGCTCTTTTGAGGGGGCATCGCGTGTTGGTAACAGCAGGGCCGACGCGCGAGATGCTCGACCCCATGCGCTGTATTACCAATAAGAGTTCGGGGAAGATGGGCTACGCGCTCGCGGAGCAAGCGCGCAATTTCGGCGCAGATTCGGTTTGTCTGATCAGCGGGCCGACGCAATTGGCACCGCCTGCGGGCGTAGAGTTTGTCAGAATCGAGAGCGCTGAAGAGATGAAAGACGCTATCTTGAAGCGCTTTGCCCAGTTCGATCTGATTTTGATGGCCGCCGCGGTCGCCGACTGGCGCCCGAAAAAAATCTTTGCGCAGAAGCTCAAAAAGTCCGGCACTCGTGAACTCACTCTTGTCTTGGAGAAGACCCCAGATATTCTCTCCGAGCTAGGCCAGCGCAAGAAGAGAGACCAAATTTTAGTGGGCTTTGCCGCCGAAACCGAAAAGCTCTTGGAGCACGCACATGAGAAACTCAACGAGAAAAATTTAGATATTGTCGTCGCTAACGACATCACGGCGCCGGGGGCCGGTCCAGAAGTCGAGACCAATATCGTCACGCTGCTCTATCGCGACGGAAAGAGCGAAACGCTACCGTGCTTGCCCAAACACGAGGTCGCACGAGAGATCTTACGTCGGGTAGCCCAGCTCTTGCAAAATCGCTAAGACTTCCTCAAGAACTTCTTCGGGGGATTTTTCTGTCACGTCTAGCCAATGGACGTCCGGCTCACGCTTGAAATAGATGAATTGACGCTTAGC
>FVAA010156202.1_pt1 | contig 13132 bp, 7 predicted proteins | sample 1504571 | NCBI WGS metagenome assembly FVAA01 (sample SAMEA4475357, study PRJEB15587) | soil metagenome | biome: Soil; feature: Field | place: India | collected 2015-03-11 | depth 0 m
TTTTTTTGAAATAAGTTATTTTACAGTTCTTGATAGTGGAAAGGAAGGAAGCAATAAACCTAACCTTGTAACTAATTATGCTTCTACGGATACAAGTAAAAAATATATGCCTAATATGTATCTAAAAAGTGGGGGATACTTAAATTTTGAATTCAGATACCCCCTTAGAACACTCGGCTCAACTAGGGCAAAAATTTACATTGCAAAATTCCTTGACGAATATCATATTGGGTATGTAGGTAGAGAATTAAGAGTTGCAGGGTCGGTTTTTGATCTTAGAATGGACTATAAATTTCCGGTTTCCGATCAAAGAAACTGGCAGTTCTTGTTTGAAGTATATATCTCAAATATATCCGAGTCATTCGGTTTGAATGCATTTGCCATAGGTCCGTCCATTAGGCTCACTAAAAATCCTGATGGAAATTTTGGAATTGTTACGGCATTGGTAAACGCAAGATTTAAACTCGGAGACTTTTACGACGAAAAGTAGTTTTTTAAAATTAAATATATTAAAATGAAAAAAATTATACTTTCACTTGTAGTGATTTTACCGTTATTTATGTTATTTTCGGTAAATAATGCATTCTCACAGGATTGCTGTGACGATTGCACTTGGTGGCAGGCAGAATATGACAGTTTACTTTCCGTAAAAGCCGCTTTGACTGAGCAACTTAATGGTCTAAATGCTGATATTTCTGATTTGAAACTTAAATCAAGTCAGTTGGATAAAGATCTGGCAAAAGCCGAAGAAGATTATAATTATTGGAAAAACTGTTCAAAGACTAAAAAAGAGGAAAAAATTCCTGAAGGAAAAGCAGGTCAATATACGGTTGTAAAAGGTGACTATCTTATCAAAATTGCCTCTAAAAAGGAAATATATGATAATCCCAAAATGTGGCCTATCTTGTGGGAAGCAAATGAAAAAGGTGTAATATCGGCTCCTCCGAAAGTTGCGACTACTATACCTAATCCGAATCTTATTTATCCGGGTCAGGTTCTTAAAGTCCCGGCTTTAACTGCAGATCTTAAAAAGAAAGCCGAAGAAACTGCAAATAAATACAAATCCAAGAGGAAGAAAAAAAGTATATTAAAGTAAAAATCTGTAGGTTATAAATACAGGAAAATTTAAACAGGCATACTAAAAAAGTATGCCTGTTTTTTATTTTTTTCTTATCAATCTTGCGGCAAATGCTCCGTCTGTGTTATTTATATGAGGAAATACTTCCATAAAGCCACCCGCATTTACAGTATTTTCTTTTAAATACTTCTTTCCGTCATCAACTTCAAACTCAGGATGAATTTCTAAAAATTTTTTAACTATCTCGGAATTTTCTTCGGGCTCTATTGTACAGGTGCTGTATATTAATGCACCCCCTACTTTTACGTATTTTGAAGCACTTTCAAGTATTTCGGATTGAATCTTTTGAAGTATGGGTAAATCTTCGGGCTCCCTTTTCCATTTAATATCGGGTTTCTTTGAAAGAACGCCTAAACCCGAGCATGGTGCGTCTACAAGCACTTTGTCTGCTTTTCCTATTAATTCTTCTTTTAATAGATCGGTATGCGGATTATTTATATCATCGTGTAATATTTTGACATTTTTTAGTCCGAGCCTTTCAAAATTCTTTTTCATTATTTCTGTTTTTGAAAGATATTTATCGATTGCTATTATTTGACATTTGTTCTGTGTAAGTTCGGATAAATGAGAACTCTTTCCCCCGGGTGCGGCACATACATCAATTACAATTTCGTCTTCTTTAGGATCTGTCAGAAGCGATACCAATCCCGCACTTTCATCCTGCACCGTAAAATAACCCTTATTGAAGAATTCGTCTTCCGAAATTCTTGATAGAGATTTAACCTTTACAAAATTATCTATATACTCACACTTCAGATAGTTTATTCCTTTTCCTTCAAGATAATTAATGAATTCTTCCGTAGATATTCGGGTATTATTAATTCTTAGAGTTACCCAAGGTCTTCTGTTATTTGCTTCGCAGAGATTTTGCGCATTATCAAATCCGTATCGTGATATCCATTTTCGAACCATCCAGTTAGGATGTGACTGGATTATTCCGAGATAATTAACTTCATCAATATCTCTTGTAGGCCACACAAGACTGTCAAGCGTTCTGATAATTGTTCTTAGCAATCCGTTCACCACACCCGCATGCTTTTCGCCTCTGATTTTTTTTATAAATTCGACTGCTTCGTAAACCGCCGCCGAGTAAGGTATTTTGTTCAAAAAAAGTATTTGATATAGCCCTACTCTCATTGCATTCTTAACATCGTTAAGGCACTTTTCGTATTGTCCTCTGTAAAAGCCGTTTAGAAACCAGTCAAGACGCCTTAGCCATCTGATTACACCATGTGCAATTTCGTTTAATAGCGCCTTATCAAGATCATTTAATTCGCTGTTCCTGATTTCTGCATCGATAAGTTTATCAAGATATGCGTCTGTTCTTTCGCATCTTACTAAAACCTTTACCGCAATTGAACGTGCATTGGAAAAGATTTTTTTGTCGTAATTTGTTGATATGTAAGGAAGATAAAGTTCGTTGTTGAATTCCCACTCTCGCCTTTTTGCTTTTTCTTCTTCGGTTAGTTCCCTCGGCTCGGGCAGTTCCTCTTCATACTCGTCGCTTATTTCTTCGTTAAACTCTTCTTCGTTTGAATTTTGCAATTTTTTTTCTTCAGGTGCTTCGCTGTTATTGTTTTTTTCTGTCATTTAATAATTTAATTATTCATTGGTTTATAATAAATATAATTTCAATATCGCTATATTATCTCTATATTGCACTTTTCGATTGAGTTTATAAAAATTCTCCCGTATGATTTTGTAAGTATTCTGTTGTCAAGAATTACGACTATCCCTGTATCCTCTCTGTGTCTTATCAGTCTTCCGAATCCCTGTCTGAATTTAAGCACGGCTTCGGGGAGCAGATAATCCATAAAACTGTTTCCTCCGTTTATGTCAATGTATTCCAGCCTCGCCTGTATTAACGGATGATCCGGTGTCTGAAAAGGCAGACGGGTTATTATTAGATTGCTTAATGCCTCTCCCTGAATATCAACCCCAAGCCAGAAACTATCAAGCCCGTATAAAACCGAATCGATTTTGTTTCTGAAATCTTCAAGTAGTTTTTTTCTTGAAACGCCGGAATTTTGTACTAATATTTCAAATCCTTCATTTTCAAGTTCTCTGCCTGATTTATTGTAGCATTCTGCCATTAAACTCATACTTGTAAAAAGTATTAAGGCTTTTCCGTTTGTTAATTTTACAAAGTGTTTTATCCAATAGTTGAGTCTGTTAATGTATTCTGTCGAGATTTCTTTATGTGGAGTTAAGGCGGAATCTCTTGGAATATATAATTTTACTTGACGTTCAAAATCAAATTGTGTAGGTAATATTAATGTATTCACATCATCGGCTCCTAATCTGTTTTTAAAATAATCAAAATTACCGTTTATTGTCATTGTTGCGCTTGTTGTTATAACCGAACCTCTTTTCCCGAATATATTGTCTTTAAAAAAATTTCTTAAATCAATCGGTGATTTGCATAACCTGACATTAGAATTTTCTTTCTCGGAAGATAACTCTACCCAATAAACAATATCATCATCCTCCTGATTTAGAAAAGAATTTATAATACTGTTAAACTCTCCGAATTTTATGATGTAATCGTTCAACTCATTTTCGTCAATTTCTGTTCTGCAGAATTTTCTTAGTTCTCTGAGTTTAGTAAGAAGATTGTGAATTTCTTCTTCAAGTATATTCGGCGTTATGTTTTTTTCGGTAACCCTTATTGTAAGTTTTTTCCTGTTGCGGAAATTGTTACCGAATGCTTTTTCCCTAATGTTCCTGAAAAATAGATTTGTTAGTTCTGTAAGATTAAATATAATATTATGTATGTGAAGTGCAGGGAAAGAAAGTAGAAAACCTTTTTTCTTTTCTTTGTTGTATAATTTGTTTAGTTGGTATTTTATCATTTCCCTTGATAACGAAGGATACATATGCTCTGCGGCTACCGATTCAAGCGTATGTGATTCGTCAAATATCACAAAATCGTTTGTAAAGAGATATCCGCTATCTTTTGTGCCCTGTATTGTATTAAATAACGTAAAAAACAAATGATGATTCAGTATTATTAAATCTGATTCGGCAGTCTTTTGTTTTGCTTTCTGATAAAAGCATAAAGTTGTATCGGGATTGCCGCAGGTTTTCCCTGTGCAAATGCCCACTTCTGCGCATACTTCGTTCCATACATTATAATTAATAGGAAAATTTATATCCGACAACGTTCCGTCCTTTGTATTCATAAACCAATCATATATCCTGTCCAGTATAACTGTCTCCTCTTTTTCGAATAATGTATTTGAATTATTTAATGCTTTCTTTAACCTGTTTGGGCAGATATAATTATTTTTTCCTTTAAGTAACGTTGCCTTAAAATTCAGTGGTAGAATTTCTTTCAGCAAAGGTATATCTTTGTGAACAAGTTGTTCCTGAAGGTTAATTGTATGTGTCGAAATTATTGCTTTTTTTTTATTCCTGATTGCGAAGTAAATTGACGGAACTAAATATGCAAAACTTTTCCCGATACCCGTAGGGGCTTCTACAGCCAGATGCCTTCTTTCTTCGAGAGTATCATAAATTTCTAAAGCCATTTTTAATTGAGAATCCCTAAACTCGTAATTTTCGAAATATCTCGATAAAATTCCGTCTTTAGAAAAAAAATCTTTTATTGATTGTCTGTCATCCATTGTTTTAAAATAGTTATTTAGCATAATCAATAAAGTATAATAACAATGTTATTAATTTTTGGAAATACTTTCGCTGATTATGACGGATTTACGCTGATACTTACTTGCTATTATGTTAATTTGTTAAATTAATTCTAAAATTATATTAGTTTCTGTTATAAATGAGAAAATTAAGCCATAGTGAAATTAAATCTCAGAGAAAAGATTTGACTAATATTTCTCAATATAAGAGAAATCCTATAAGAGTAATTGCTGAAAGCATTAGAAGCATTTATAATGTCGGTGCGATTTTTCGATCATCTGACGGGGCTTTCATTGATAAACTCTATCTGACGGGTTATACGCCTCACCCTCCGAGAAAAGAAATCGAAAAAGTAGCCCTTGGAGCAACTTTAAGCGTTCCTTGGGAATACCATAAAGAAACTTTACCCCTGATTGAAAAAATTAAATCCGAAGGATATAAAATATGCGTCCTTGAACTTACTGATTCGTCAAGAAAAATCTGGGATGCTAAAAAATCCGATTTTCCTGTTTGTCTTGTCTTGGGTAACGAAATTACGGGAGTTTCTTCTGAAGTAATTAATTCGGCGGATGCGGCTTTTGATATTCCTATGCTCGGAATCAAGCAGTCGCTTAATGTATCAGTTGCTTATGGAATTGCAGTTTATGAATTATTAAGAGTAATTAATACCTGAATGGCAAAAATTATTCAAGACATAAATATTGCCGTAAAAGAAATCTTAAGTGGTAATATTATTGCTCTGCCTACCGAAACAGTTTATGGTCTTGCTGCGGATGCTCTGAATAAAGATGCTGTAATGAAAATATTTAAAGCCAAAAAAAGACCTTCTTTTAATCCTCTTATAGTGCATTTATACGAAATCGGTGAGACAAAAAAATATGTATCGGAAATTCCTCCCGCTTTTATTAAACTTTATAAAGCGTTTTCCCCCGGTCCCATAACATTTATTATGAAAAAAAGAAACAATATCCCCGATATTGTAACCGCAGGACTTGATACCGTTGCCGTTAGATTTCCTTCTCATCCGATTTTTCGTGAAATATTGCGTCTATCGAAAAGACCTTTAGCCGCACCGTCGGCAAATATGTTCGGAAGAATATCTCCGACTACAGCAGATGAGGTAAATAAAGAATTAAATGATAAAGTTAAATTTATTCTTGACGGGGGGAAATGTTCCGTAGGGATTGAATCTACCGTTGTTGACCTGACTAAAAATATTCCTAAAGTGCTTAGACACGGATTTATTACGGTTGAACAAATAGAAAAAATATTGAGGAGAAAAATTGAGAGTGTCGGAATAAAAACATCGGATAAAAATAAAATTATTTCGCCGGGTATGCTTGCCTCGCATTATTCTCCCGTAAAACCTTTGTTAATTCTCAAAAGTAAACTTCCCGTAGAAATTAATAATAACGATATCTTTTTATCTTTTAAATTTCACAATACTGATTTTACCTTTATTAATTTAAAGATTTTTGCGGTTTTTAAGGAAATAGCCTTTAATATGTTCTCCTTGCTTAGGAAAGCGGATGAAATTCGAAGCGATTTTATAATTATTCAAAAAGTTTTTAATAGAGGACTCGGTTGTGCGGTTAATGAAAGACTCTTGAAAGCTTCTTACGGCGAAATATATTTTAGAGAAAATAATTATAAGATTATTAAAAAAAATATTTAATGCTTTGAGCATTAAGAAAATAGAATTTTAATCTATGATTAAGAAATTTTTTGTTGTTCTGTTTCTTTTATATTCCTCGCTGTCATTTTCCCAATCGGATGAGTTCGTATTTCTTTTTGATAATTCCGGAAGTATGTCGGGGTATTACAGGGAAACTGCAAGCACATATAAATCTTTTTGTAAAACGCTTATAAAAAATTCTGTTTCTGCCGATGATTACTTGAAGATTTTTTTATTCAGTAAGTCCGATCCGAAACGTTCGCTTATCTCCCCGAAAGAAATTTATGAGGGTTCAGGTAAAGATTTTATTTCGAGTAATTTCGACAACGACTTCAGATTGATGCGTGCCTCTGACGGCGATTTCGGAACAACGGACTTAATTGAAGCTTTAGAAAAAGCAGAATCTTCTTTTAAAAGCGGTGCGGGAATTATATGGCTTGTTACTGATAATATCAACGATAATAGCGGTTCGGGGGATTCTTCTTTTGCTAATACTCTTGAATTCTATAAGAAAATTAGAAACAGCGAAAAGATTAGAAAAATACTTATGTATCCTATTCCGGAGAAAGTTACCGAAGCGGGTTATACTTCGTTTGGATACGTTGCCTATGGAATGGTTTGGTCTGAGAAATCCCTTAGTCAGACTCAATTAGATTACTATGATAAAATAATTCAGGGTACGGGAATAAAACAAAAAGCAATTACCTTAAAACCTCTTGACGTAGGCACTCTAATGCTTGTACCCGAGGTAACTAAAAGTAAAATATCTCCCGCAAAACTGTATTTCGACGGAAAATCTCTGAAAGGATTTGATTTCTCGGAAGGAGAAAATATTAAAGAAACTTTTAGCGGATTGTCTCTTAAATCCCGTCTGTATCCTTATATTATTAAAAGTGCAAGACTTGATGTCCGATTGGAAAATTTCGAATCTTCCGATTATTCTGTGAAATCTATCGGCACCCAGAAGATAAGTCCTTCCGCCGTTAGTAATGTTTCTCCCGAAGGAGAAGTTAAAGGATTTACCGTCATATTCGATATGCCCGAAGTAAGCCCTAAATTTTCCTTGAACACGATATTTAAAGATGAATTTATAATAAAAGGAGACCTCGTTCTTGAAGTATCTAACGTTGATATTTTCCTTGATGAAAATTATACAGATAACTTCAAACAATTATTTGCTTTGCAGACCGTTCCCGAAATCTTCAAACCCGTTTTAAAAGATAAAAAAATCATTACCTTAATTCCGCTTGAAATTAAAATTAAATACGGGTCTTGGAGACTTTTTGTATTAATAGGTCTGATACTTGCTGTAATAATTATAATTATACTTATTTTGTTCCTAATACTGAAAAGAAAATGTTTTACGCTGTTGATTGATGACAAGGAATATTTAGACTTTTGTATAAATTCTCTTTCTTCGTCATCATTGCTTTATAACGGTAATTTAATCGGCAGTTTAGGAAAAAGTTTGTCTGGAAAAATTTACGTCGAATATCCGAAAAACTCGGAACACAGAGGGAAAAGAGTATTTCTCTCGGAAAATCTTCCTGTTTTCTTTGACTATGAAGATGATAATTTTACCAAAAAAGAAATATCGGTAATGCTCACAAAAAAGAATGATTCTTCGATTATCGATGATAACTCTGCTGATAATTTTTATTAATTGCTTTTTAGATGCTGGTAAAAAGTAATTTTATATTATTACTGTTGGTCTTTTCGTTCCTCGGTGTTTATGCTCAGGATAATCCTAATGCTAAACAACAGAAATTTAAAGTTACTTTCAAAGACTCTGTTATAGTTACCGGCGATAAATTTATTATTCAAACAAGCGAAATACTTAAGATTGATAAAAATGTTTTAAAACCTTTAGTTGATTACAATATTGATTACAGAAACGGAATAATAAAACTGTCAAGTTCGTTATTCTCTGATTACAAACTTGATACTATGCGGATTTATGACTTGATAACAGAGTATGATTTGTTCCCTTATAATATTAAAGAGGAATATTCTAATTTTGACATAAAAATTGAAAAAGATACATTAACCGGAGATACTCTGCAGATTGCAGTTCGTTCAAAAGATATAATCGAAAATTTATTTGAAGGAACTGACCTCGAAAAATCCGGAAGTATATTCAGAGGATTTACCCTCGGAACAAACAGAGATATTTCTATCAATTCGGGATTTAATCTTCAGTTGAGAGGTAAATTATCAAGTGATATTGATATTACGGCTGCTCTGTCCGACGAAAAAACACCTATTCAGCCCGAAGGGAACAGCCAGAAACTTCAGGAGCTTGATAAAGTCTTTATCGAGATCCGAACTAAAAATCTTGGTGCCGTTATTGGAGATATTGATGTAAATCTCCGTAACTCAGAGTTTGCTAATTTCAAAAGAAAAATTCAGGGTGCGAAAGGATTTGGTGAGTTCGGAAATAATAATTTTCTTCTGACGGGTGCTGTGTCAAGAGGTAAATTCAACACTAATACCTTTAACGGAATAGACGGTGTTCAGGGTCCTTATAGATTAACAGGAATAGATAATGAAATTAATATCATTGTTCTCTCTGGCACGGAAAAGGTATATCTTGACGGAATTGAAATGACAAGAGGCGAACAGGCTGATTATACTATAGACTATAATCTTGGTCAGATAACTTTCACTAATAAACGCCTTATTAAAAATGTATCTCGTATTAATGTTGACTTCGAGTACTCCGACCGTAAATATAGCCGAACGCTTATTGCGGCAAACAGCACTTTTGAACTTCTTAATAAAAATCTTAATCTGAGTTTGTCCTATATCAATGAATCGGATAATGAAAATAAAACTATAGATTTTAACCTGAGCGATTCTGATAAAGTAATTTTACAGAATGCGGGAAACGATAGACTCAAAGCGGTTAAGTCGGGAGCCGTTTATGTCGGTAAGGATTCCCTGAATAGACCTCTCGGCTCGTATGTGAAAGTCGATACCCTTTTGTCAACGGGAAATTATACTCTTTACCGATTTGCTCCGAATGATACGGCTGCTCTTTATACAGTTACGTTCTCTTATGTTGGGCAGGGAAACGGTGATTATGTCAGTAGAAGTTCTTTTGAATATCAGTTTGTTGGAATATCACAGGGTAGTTATGCTCCCGTTATCTTTATCCCCGTTCCCTCTGCTTATCAACTGGCATCTATAAATGCAAATTATTCGTTTGATAAAAATAAAAATTTTCTTATTAGTCTTGAAGGTGCATATTCTTATTTGGATAAAAATAAATTTTCAACTATCGATAATAACACTGGGGGATTTGCATTTAAAGGTGAACTTAGTTTTAAAAAAAATGATTTCACCTTTTTAGGAATAAATATTGCTAATTTTTTATTGAATTATAAGGAACGTGTAATTAACAAAACATTTAACTCTATTGACAGGCTTAATCCGGTAGAGTTTTATAGAAATTTTGACCTTAATGATTCCTCATCCGCAACCGAAGTATATCGTGACGGGAATCTCGTCGTCTCGCCCGGGAAACTGTTAAGACTTCAGGGAAGTTTTGCTCAGCTTCAAAGAGGGGATTTCTTTAATTCCGCAAGAATAACGGGTTTCTTTGATTTTAATAGTCTTCCTTCCGAAAAAAATAAAAATCTACCTCGCTTCAGATACGGAATTGAAAATATTAATAGCAGTAATTCTGTATTCGGAAGAAACGGAAACTGGTTAAAACAATATGCTTTTGCGGGATGGAAAAAGAATTTTGGCGGTGACTTATCCAAATACATCGAAATATCTCTTAATTATAACGGTGAGAAACGTAAAAATTCATTTAAGACTCTTTTTGGGGATAGTCTGTCGGGTGAAAGTTTTATTTTTAACGAAATCACACAGAATTTTGTTCTTAACAATATTTTGAATCTTAATTTTTACACTGAACTTGGTTATAGAAAAGATGAAAGCACATCACGGGGCAATTTCTTTGATTTATCCTCTACCTTAACTCAGAAATACGGAATAGCATACAGCGGAATTGATTGGTTTTACGGTATGTTTGATATTGCTATTAGAGATAAATCTTACTCCGATGAAGCAAAAAACCTCGGGAATCAGGATAATAAAACCGTTCTTGTAAATTCGAGATTAAGGTTTACTCCTTTACGAAATGCCGTTACGTCAGATTTTATGTATTCTGTCTCGAGCGAAAGAACATCGAAAATTCAGAAATTATTCGTTCTTGTCCCTATCGGACAGGGAAATTATATATATCTCGGTGATTTGAATCTTAATGGAATTCAGGATGAAAATGAATTCCAGCAGGTGAATTTTGACGGAAATTATATTAAACTTAACCTTCCTACTGATCAGTTTTTCCCGACTGTCGATCTTCGGACTTCTGCTCGGGTGCAGTTGAAACCTTCAAAATATTTGTATCTGGGTTCTTCGGGAATCCTTAATGAACTTTATAATAATATTTCTTCGGATACTTATATCAGAATAGATGAAAAAAGTAAAGACCCTAATACGGATAATCTTTACTTTCTTAATTTTTCTTCATTCCTTAACGATTCAAATACTATTCTCGGAACACAGATTTTTCAGCAGGATATTAATCTTTTTGAAAACAATCCGTTTTATTCGTTTCGGTTTCGTTTTCTTCAGCAAAAAGGTCTTAGTCAGTATAGTTCCGGTAATGAAAAGTATCTGAATATTCAGCGTTCGATCAGAATCAGACTTGGATTTACAAGCGATTTGAATCTGCAGGTTGAATTCAAAAATGCTGTGGATAGAAATCTCGCTCCCTCTAATTCCGTTAGGAATAGAAACATTAAATTAAACAACCTCAGTACTGACCTTGCTTATAGACCTCTACCGCAAATTGAAAGCGGAATACAATTCAACTATACTAATGCAACCGATTCTTATCCCGATGTTCCCAATAATGCAAGTATAAACCAGTTAATCGGAAGGTTTGTATATTCTTTTACCTCCGTAGGAAGAATAAGAGCCGAAATCGAAAGGGATGAGGTAATCTTATCAAGAAGTGTTAATAATTTTCCTTATGAACTTACATCTGGAAGACCTCAGGGAAAGAGTTATTACTGGAGATTGATTTTTGATTACAGCATTACAAGAAATATTCAGGCGAATATTAATTATGACGGCAGAGTTGAAGGAACCAAACAGGTTATCCATACGGGCAGAGCGCAGGTAACTGCCTTCTTCTAATCTCCCGAAGATTTTACGGTTAATAATATCTGTTGATTTTATATTTGAATTATAATACATTCCAAGTTAAATAAAGGAATAATTATGATAAAATTATTTTCCTTTTTATTCTTGTTTCTTACTTCGGTTTGTTTTGCTCAGTCAAACTGGAACGGAACTAAAATATTAACTCAAAACTATATTGACCGAAACCCCTCTTTCGGAATGAAAAACCGTGTTTCAAACCCTTATCTGTCCTACGAAATTCTTGTATTTGAAAGACATACTTTAATCAACTCAGTAAATATTTGTGCCGTTAAAATGAGATTTAACGGCATTTATGATTCGGTCTTTTACGTTACTTCTGGTTATAATATCTGCAGAAATCCTGCGGTTGATTATTTTCAGGATGTGTGGACAACTTCTCAGGTAAACGCCCTTGTTGTCTGGGAACAGTATAATAACGGTAGATGGGACATTTTTGGAAGGGCTAATAACTCTTTAACGGGATGGGGAAATGTATTTCCCGTAGATACTTCTTCGGGTAATAAAAACTTTCCCTCTGTAGGAAGACTCTATTCTGACAATATATTTGGTGTTGTTTATGAAAAGAACGGAGATATAATTTATAGGGAAGTCAACATTAATTTGGGCAGTGTGCTGAGTGATACTAATCTGACTGCTGACGATACCGCTTTCTGTAAAAAACCTTATTTATCGGTCGATAACACATTTAGCTACTCGGGAAAATATGTTGCTTTTGAGAGGCAAAAATCTGACGGGAATTATGCCGTCTATATGAAACGTGCATCAAATCTTAATGTCTGGTATTCTGCGGATACGGTTTCTACAATAGGAAATAACAGAAACCCGAAGTTTACCGCTGGCAACGGTGCATACTCATATATAACTTTTGAATCCGACAGAAACGGAAAATGGAATATCTATAATGCAGTTATTTGGTCGAATTCAGTAACCGGTATCGAACAGATTTATCCGACTGTAATATATAATTGCAGGAATTTTTCCTCTTTCTTTTATCCCGTAATTACGGATTTATATGCAATGCTCTTTTCCTTCGTAAGAGAAAAAAATGATTCCGTTAAAATCCTCTCTGGTCAGGCGTGGGGAAATAATGTATATATTAATGATTCAATTACAGTCGGCGATACTTTGCAAAAACCTGTAATTACAATCGGCAGGGGTATTGGTGCGGGAAGAGGATATTCAACAATTTGGATGGTCTATAATAAAGACTCAGTAAACACTTCAAAACTCTATGGAAAATATAAAGTTATTCTTCTTGATGGTTTTGAAAAAACTTCTGTTCGGATGCCTGAAAAATATTCTCTTGAACAAAATTGTCCGAATCCTTTTAATTCTAATACGGTAATTAAATTTTCGATCCCCCGTGACGATTTTATTTCTTTAAAATTATTTGATATATCAGGCAAAGAAATTGCCGTCTTATACAGTGG
>FVAA011004088.1_pt1 | contig 13039 bp, 8 predicted proteins | sample 1504571 | NCBI WGS metagenome assembly FVAA01 (sample SAMEA4475357, study PRJEB15587) | soil metagenome | biome: Soil; feature: Field | place: India | collected 2015-03-11 | depth 0 m
TACGTTTTGCTCTCTGACTCCAGCATAGTGGAAAGTTCTAAGGGTCATCTGGGTGCCTGGCTCGCCTATGGACTGGGCGGAGACTATGCCAACGGCTTCACCTGGCTCCATTAAAGCCTTTTTGTAATGTTCAACTGTCAACTCTACGGCTTTGTCAACGCCTTCCTTGCTCAGCTTTGCTTCCGCCAAGCCTTGCCTAAGTTCGTTTATAAGCATTGGTGTCAGTTGATCCTCAACTTCTTTCAGTTTATTTTTGATATATTCTGGAGAGGCTGGCTTACCCTTTTCCATTCCGATTCTTATCTGCTCAATTAAGCGGTTAACGTTCACAGCCTTTCCATGGTCGCTTTTGGCGGGATCAACACCATCCTCACCATATTTGAATTGGATTATGTCTCCAGCTGAGCTTCTCACGGTTCCATCGTATTCTAAGCGAAGGTGTTCCAGCGCATTGATTAGCCGCCTCTGCATGTAACCGCTCTGCTGCGTCCTAACAGCCGTGTCCACTAGGCCTTCTCTTCCTCCCATGGCGTGGAAGAAGAATTCAATGGAGTCTAAACCCTTCTGGTATGAAGAGTAAACAAAACCCCTTGCCTTTGGGGTTGGATCGCCATATTTAAAGTGGGGTAAGGCGCGGCCGATATATCCTCTCATTATTCGTTTTCCACGGACTGCTTGTTGTCCCACACATGCACTCATCTGTCCAATGTTGAGGGCTGAACCTCTAGCGCCAGTGCGGGTCATGATTATGCCTGAATTTTCAAGAGCGAAATCTTCATCAGCTATTTTTCCAGACTCGTCCCTTGCTTTAGCCAGTTCGTTCATTACGTAAATTTCAAAGGAGTCCTCCAGAGTCTGCCCGGGAAGCCTTTGTAATGTGCCGTTGCGATAGCTTTCCACAAGCTCGCTGATCCTTTTCTCAACCCTTTCCATAATTTTTCTTATCTTACTCTCAGCCTGCGGTGAAAGAACAAGCTCTTCATAGGAGTATGTGAAACCCCGCATTGTTATGAAAAGTTTCAACAACCGCGTAATCTTATTTATAAACGCGCGTCCAGATTCCGTCCCATAATCTTTTATTATTCTGTGAAGGAGGCTTTCAGACTGTTCAGCTCCTATGGCGCGTCTGTCGATTACGCCGCTTATGAGTTCGCCGTTTTTAACAACAACGTAGGCGTCGTAGGGGCATTCCTCTTTTAGGCATTTGGAGCATCCATGGCAAATGTTCGCCTTCAAAACATAGTTCAAGTCTTTGGGAAGGAAGAGGCTGAAGATTTGTTTACCACTCCACATAGGTTGCGGTTCTTTAATCTGGGGTTCAGGCAAAGGTCCTTCGTATTCAGCCGCCATTAACAATCTGCTGACTTCATCCTTTGTGAGGTAGTTGGATTTTCTGGTGAAGAGATAGGCAGCTGTTATAAAATCTCGAATTGCTCCTATTATTGGACCGCCAAACCTTGGAGAAAGTATCTGGTCTTGAACCTGCATTAAAAGGCGGGCTTCTGTTTGAGCCTCTTCACTTTGGGGAATGTGAAGGTTCATCTCGTCTCCGTCAAAGTCAGCGTTGTAGGGTGGACACACACATAGGTGAAGCCTAAACGTCTTGTATGGGAGAACCCGTACACGATGCGCCATTATGGACATTCTGTGAAGGGATGGCTGACGATTGAAGATGGCTATGTCGCCGTTTTTAAGGTGTCTTTCAACAATAAACCCTGGCTCAAGGGCTTCAGCGATCTTCTCCCTATCAGCCACAAATTCAAGCCTAATGCGTTTGCCGTCTGGACGGATAATGTAAAGAGCCCCGGGATATTTTAATGGTCCATTTATGACAAGTTTCCGCATTTCTTCAATGTTCCATGGAGTTACTTTTTCGGGCACTGAAAGCCTCATGGCAACTTCCATGGGCACGCCAACCTCGTTGATGTCGAGGTTGGGATCTGGAGATATGACTGTGCGCGCTGAAAAGTCAACCCTCTTCCCGGAAAGGTTGCTTCTGAATCTTCCCTCCTTTCCCTTCAGCCTCTGAGAAAGCGTTTTTAGGGCTCTGCCGGAACGGTGCCTTGCCGGCGGTATTCCAGAAGCTTCATTGTTGAAGTATGTTGTCACATGATATTGGAGAAGCTCTGACAGGTCTTGAATTATGAGCGTTGGGGCTCCAGCATCCATGTTTTCCTTCAGTCTTTGATTAATTCGGATTATATCCACAAGTTTATGTGTCAAATCGTCTTCTGAACGTATGCCAGACTCCAAAGTTATGGATGGACGCACGTAAACGGGTGGAACTGGTAGCACTTGTAAAACCATCCATTCTGGGCGGGCGGTTTTAGGGTCGAAGCCTAAAAGTTCAAGGTCTTCGTTGGGTATGCGCTCAAGCCTCTCCCTAACCATGCTTGGCGTTAAAAGCTGGGCACCGCTTTCAGGGATTTCCTCGCTGAATTTTGTTGGTTTTTCAAAGGTTATTTTGTATTGGGAGGCATTGCAGTGGGGGCAAGTTTTAGATTTAGTTTCTTGAACTATCCTCTTAAACATTTCATCCGGAACCGTTCCCAAAAGTTGGCGGGTTTTTTCAATTCTAGCCCGCAGTTTTTTGACGGAGTCTTCTGGAAGGAGCATTCTCCCACAGTTTCTGCAAGTTGTTCTCAAAAGGTCGTAAATTATTCTAGCGAATTCGATGTGGATTATGGGAACTGCAAGCTCGATGTGGCCGAAGTGTCCTGGACAGCGGATCGCCGTGTTCCCGCAGGTTTTGCATCTTTGCCTTGGTTCAAGGGTTCCAAGACGCCCATCCATCAGCCCAGCGGTTATTGGAGCGCCATCCTCATCATAAGTGTCTGGAGTTTGAATTTCAACAACTGAAAGTTTGCGTATTTCTTGCGGCGAAAAAAATCCAAAACGAATTTCATCGACAACTTTATGGGCAACTTCTTCTAACGCCATCTCACGCCCTCTCCTTAAGTTTCAACTTCGGCGCAATGCAAAGGCTCATCAGTTCTTGTAAGAGAAGCTTAAAAGCATAAGACACTATAACTGGCGAGATTTTCGCCTTGTCTTCGCATAGTCTACATATGTGCTTTCTTTGTTTCATGTCGTAGTAGGCTATGTAGCCGCAGTTTTCACAAACATATAAAGTGTACTTGTCCGACTCTTCCAGCAACCTATCATGGAGAAGCATTGCTGCTCCGTGTCCGATAAGGCAGTCTCGCTCCATTTCTCCGAATCTTAGACCTCCGCCTCTCGCTCTTCCTTCGGTTGGCTGCCGCGTCAGCATCTGCACTTGTCCCCTAGCCCTTGCATGTATTTTGTCTGCCACCATGTGGTGCAGTTTCTGGTAATACACGACTCCAACGAAAATGTCTGCCACAAACTTTTCGCCGGTAACACCGTTATAGAAGACTTCTCTTCCGGTGTGGCTGAAGCCAAGCTTTATTAGGGCTTTTCTCAGTTCTTCCGACCTTTCATTTGAGAAGGGAGTTCCATCCACAAGTTTTCCCCTAATGGCCGCAACTTTGCTCGCTATTGACTCGATGAACTGCCCAATGGTCATTCTCGATGGGATTGCATGGGGGTTTATTATTATATCTGGGACTATGCCGTCCTCTGTGAAGGGCATGTCTTCTTGGGGAACAATCAATCCGATAACTCCTTTCTGACCATGACGGGATGCAAATTTATCGCCTAGTTCGGGAATCCTCTGGTCTCTAACCCGAACCTTGACAAGTTTGCTTCCCTCGCCGGAGTCTGTTATGAAAACGGCATCAACTATACCTGTTTCTGAAGGCCTCATGTCCACAGATGTGTCACGCATCGACGGCCCTTTAACTTCGAATTCCTTATATTCTTCCAGGAACCTCGGTGGGCTCGTTCTCCCTATTAAAACGTCGCCGCCTGCTACTTGGGCTTCTAAACTGATTATTCCATCGGGCTCCAGCAGTCTATAGTATTGTTCTCCTCTAAAACCTCTTGTACCTGGCTCGGGTATTGTGAACTTGTCTTTTAATCCACCCATGTATTGTCGGCATTCAGCCTCATATATTCTGTAGAAGGTTGAGCGTGCCAAGCCCCTTTCTATTGAGGCTTTGTTAAAAACTAGGGCGTCTTCCATGTTGTAGCCTTCAAAGGAGAGGACAGCCAATACGCAGTTTTGTCCGGAAGGACGAAGTTTGTATCCCATGGTTTCCATTAAAGCGGTTTCCACAAGGGGCGTTTGTGGATAGTGGAGTATGTGGGCTCTTGAGTCTACGCGGAGGGGGAAGTTTGTGGCGAAGACGCCTAAGGCTTGTTTTGCCATGGCTGCTTGATAGGAGTTGCGGGGTGATTGATTGTGTTCCGCATAGGGGATTGTTGAAGCACATATTCCAAGGATAATGTGGGTTGCGATTTCCAGGTGTGTGTGCTCCGGGGTTAATTCTTCCAGGTTTATGGCAATGTAAGCGTTCTCTTCCTCCTCTGCATCCAAGTATTCGATTACGCCGTTTTTAACAAGGTCTTCCCACGCGATATCTCCCCGAGCTACTTTTTCAACGTGTTCTGGTTGAAGCTTCGGGACGCCGCCTTCAACTATTATTAGTGGACGCCTCACTCTTCCCTCATCACAGTTAACGTAAACCTCTTCCCTCTCGCCGTAAACCTTAGAGAAGTAGGCTATGTTAACTTCTGTGGAGATTTCTCCCATCCTCCGTCTCTCCCTAAACTCTTGTGTAAGCTTTTCAGGCGAAGTGCAGTAGCCAACAATGTTTCCGTCAACGAAAACCTTTGCTCCAAAACGCTTCAGTGTCTCGTTCGCTTCATACACTGGCATAACGCCCATACTGAACAATATTTGTTTAATTTTTTCAGGGTTCACTCCAACAGAAATACATGCGGATAATGCTAGGTTCTTAACCAGTCCACAGTTTGAGCCTTCAGGGGTTTCGTTTGGGCATAGGCGTCCCCAATGAGTTGGATGCAGGTCTCTGGCTTCAAAGTTGGGTTGGCTTCTGCTCAGTGGAGATTGGAGTCTTCTAAGGTGGCTTAGCGTTGAAAGGTAATTTGTCCTATCCAAAAGCTGTGTTACACCAACACGTCCCCTACCCCAGTTTCCAGTTGCAAGCGCGTGCTGAAGCCTTTCAGTGATTATTCCTGGACGCACAGCCGCAGAAACCGTTATTATTGGACCTTTAACGCCTATCCTTTCAAGCTGGTATTTTATGTCCCTCACAAGGTTTCTGAAGGCTACACGGAATAAATCTGCCAAAAGGGGTCCAGCAAGCCTTAAACGTTTGTTCTTGAAATGGTCTTTGTCGTCTGGTTGCCTTCTTCCAAGTTTTAATTCAATGACTCTGCATGCCATTTCGCCTAAAAATAGGGCTTTATCTTTTCGGCTTTGGTTTGTTCTTCCCAGATGGGGCAGAAAGTTTTTGTCTATGGCTGTTTCAGCCTTTTGCATGCGGTATTCTTCAACTTGTCCGTGGGCTACACGGTTTCCAATAAACAGGATAGCGTCTTTAACCGTGTCAACTCCTATAGCCTTTTCAAAAGACGGCTCCAACTCGCTTTGAATCTCTTCTTCGAGGGAAACAGCCTCGGCTATTTCCTTATCTGACTCTAATCCTAGGGCGCGCATAACAATAACGAAGGGAATATCTGTGGGCACTCCCGGCATGGTTACGTATAAGGCTCCGTCAGACTTCATTTTAAGCTCTATTCTGGCTCTGAACCCCACCGTTGTGGAGAACAATTTAGCCTGATAAACTGGCGTGGCGCCTTTCTCGTCTATATCAACGATAATGCGGTTTGGAGCCAAATCCTCCATAGCCACAATAACGCGTTCAGAACCATTTACAATAAAATATCCGCCTGGGTCGTCTGGGTCTTCTCCACATGCTATTAGCTCCTCGCGGGAAAGCTGTGACAAAAAGCACAGTTTAGACTTTAACATTACTGGAATGTTGCCAATGTAGACCAGCTCGGTGTCTTGCTCTCTGCCATCCACCACAGGGGTCATTTCAAGGGCTATTGGAGCAGCATAAGTTAGGTTGCGTAGCCTAGCTTCTATTGGGTAGATTTCATGCTTTGTCCCGTCAACCTCCGTAACGTATGGGCCGCTTATCCTAGTTTGAGGGTCTATTATCCAAACTTGGCCAAGCTTAACTTTGTATGGGCATTCTGGAACCTCTATTGGTATTTCGCCAACTTCATCTATAACTTCCTGCAAACCGTGATCGATGAACTCGTTATAGGAGTCTAAATGTTGGCGAACTAAACCCTTTTCTTTGAAGAACGCCTTCAATAACACATTAGCGTCTTCTTTTGAAAACTCAAACATTCTCAATCACCATGCAACTTTTACATTTAATTAAACAGTGAAGGATGCCACATGACGCGGGTTTTTTCAAACTTTCAATTTCCTCCGGATTCTTGGGTCATCCAGCTTAAAAAGTCTCCAATAGATTGAAGCTAAACACGTAAGACTACACAGCTAACTAATAAACTTTTTCGTGAAATTTTACATATCAACACACAATATCTCAACGTTTTAATAATTTTGCTGAGTTTCTCTGTTGAAGCTGTAACTTAACTGACTATTTTCTTCAAGTCTATTAACAAGGATGTTAGAAAGAGGGTTAAGTATATTATGTGGGGCGGCACCAGTGCCATTGGGACGTGCAAAGGGAAAGCTAAAAATGTGGGCAAAAGCACTGTGAAAATGGGCACTGCAAGAATCATGTTAGAACTGTGAGGTTGAAAAAGCACCATTATATCCTTAGTTTTTAACATCACCATTGCAGCAGCTGAAAATAATAGCCATTCCAAAGTTATATTTGCTAGGCTAAAAATGTCTACACTCAATCCGTAAGGCTGCTGTGTTAAAGGCCATAGAAGTTGCACTCCACCCACAATGTAGTCGCCTATTAACGAATGTTGAATTAAGGCTACAAAATATGGAAGCACTTTTTTGCGGTATAAAGCAAATACTGGCATGAAAATTATCATTGCCATTATGATGGAATGGAATGGACCGCGATGTTCAACGAAGGGCACTAGTAAGTCGATATCGGGGATAACTGAAAGAGTCAGCACAAGAGGAACATTCATTTCAGTTTTAGTCACCTGCGTCGTCAACTTCGCAAGAACATACCCGAAGGCGAAATGTCCAACAGCAAACAACTATTTTCCTATCCTCCTAAAGACAGAGGGTTTTGGATTAAATAAATCTATAGGGTTGTTTAGGTGTTGACAGCCGCCAGACTTATGCTGTGCTGGCAGAATAGCCGTCAACACTTAATAAGGCTTTTAATGCTTTTGGATTTTCTGTATTTGTGTTGTTAACGTAAACAGCAACGTTTATTAAGACTTAAGATATCGTTCTCGTTGAGGTTTCCCGTATGGAAACACAAAAATTTAACATAGCTGTCATATTTGCCATCGCATTAACAGCCATGGTTATAACAGCCTTGGCTGCAAGTTTGCTCATGGCCTATCAAAGGGTTCCAAACTATGGAAGCGTAAAAGCCGTGGGCGTCGGAGTATATAGCGATTCAAGCTGCGCAAACAACTTGACATCCATTAACTGGGGATTGATAGAACCAGGAGCAAAAGCTAGTAGAGAGATTTGGATAAAAAACATTGGAAATACAAAAATAACACTTAACATGACAACAGAAAGTTGGAATCCAAATTCTGCAAGCGATTATATGGAACTAAGCTGGAACGTTGAGGGCCAAGTTTTAAACGTAAATCAATCCATTAAAGCAGTTTTAAATCTCTCGGTGTCCACAGACATTGAGGGAACAGGAATTACAGAATTTTCATTCACCGTAGTCATAAAGGGAATAGAATACACCTCATAAAAGGTCAACTTCTCGTTATTTTTAACTCTAAAACGTTGAAACCACGGGTGTCAGAAAGGTTGGAATATGCGCATGACAACGGTAGCCATAAACCCTAAACCCAAGGCTAAAGCCACTAGTCGAAGACGTTTCTTCTCAATAACTATATTTACCGAATGTTCAGTGGCTGAGGATATAAGCTCAGAAGTTATTAGCAGGATGATTGCCATAACAGCAAGCCATAGGCTTATGTCCGACATTGACATTGGAAAGTTCACGTTTCACCCTCTATGATGCTATACCAAACTTCAATTGTCTGACCGTCGAGAGACACGTTGTCCTTTTGAATTGTAACCATTTTTCCAGTCACCTTGGCGAGGGCGCAGGCTACGGCGCTTACAATGGGGCATCCTAGAAAATGAATGCTTCTAAGTTCCTCTTCTGCCCTATAGAGATTTTTGTACGTGGAATCGAGCATTCTTAGGTAGACTTGGTTGTCTACGATTTCCATGTCCATCTCCTTTGCCAATTGAAGGCTTTCGACAACTATTGGCGGAAGGCTCTCACACAACTCGGCTAATTGAAGTTTCGCAACATCCTTTCCCAACTCCTTTTCAAAATGGGTTAACAGTCCTAAACCTGGTGGAGCTATGCATATACCGCTTGGGCTTTCAAGCAAGAATTTGCTCCTCGCAAGTTCCTCTATTGAGGGCATGCCGCCCATGTCAGCGGAAATGAAAACCACGGGTTCTTTGAGGCCTTTTAAGTATTCTGGAAGATAAACTTCCTTCGGGTAAGGCGGTATGTAGTAGCTTTTACCTTTATATTTAAGGTCTTTGATCATTCTGTCGACTGTTTTGTATGTGGGCATAGCTGTCGAGTCTATTAGGCTGCTTTGCACATATCTTATTGGTCTTACGAAGAAGAACAAGGCCCCCCAAAAAGTTAGGCCCAAGCCTATAAAGGCTAAAACGTTCGAGTTTGTTAGGACTGCAGCGATGAGGGCCAATACGCCCGGAATAGCGAAGGCTAAACCTATCCTTCCCGATGGAATGCTCTTAGTCTTTTTTAATTCTAGTTTCAGATTTTCAACTTCCACTTGAAGCTGTTTTATTATTTCTATCTCAGCTGTTTTTTCTTCGACTTTTTTGTTCGCTTCTGGAGACATTTCAAACTAAAAATTGTTTAACCAGTCATTTAAGGTTTCTAAAGGTTTACTAAGCTTTTCCAGACCAGTATAGGATTGTTATTGTTCAAGGTCATATCCATTTTTATGAATCCATATTCTTGTAGGTGGTTCAGCCTTTCCACAAGTCTTTCAATCCTCACAGTTTTTCCAGTTTTGTTTTTAATTGCAAGGTTTATTTCTGCTGTTGTTGCAGTCCTTTTTGTCCTGCTTAGCTCGGTGATTGTCTGAAGTACAAGTTTGTCCGTTGGTGAAGCGAGGTTGTTGAATATTTTGAGGTTGTTCATTCTTTTACGCCACTCGTTGGTGGATTGGGCTGTCTTTCCAACTATCATGAAGGCTATTGAAAAGACAAGAAGAGATTGCTGCGCTGATATCCCCAAAGAAAACAGAGACTGAGTTTTTATTGGCTCCCAGTGGCGGGCTACAGCCTCTCCAAGCTCTAGAAGTTGATCTTCATATTGTCGATAACTGAAAACACTTCTTACCAATAATATTACTAAGCTGATCCTAACATACCTCTGCTGCACGGTGGCGCCCGTTTTGAATGTTGCTCTCTCATACCAGTAGAGTGTTAATTGAGTATAGTTTTCCTCGGGGTTTCGGAAAACAAGGTATCTAGCGATCAACTGGTTGCCTTCAAGAAGCTGCCTGTCCTCTGAGGCGAGAACCTCAACTAGCGGATACCGCCCATGAGCCGTCTGCCATGATATGAGACAAACTTCCCAGTTATGAAGGTTCGAGATGCTGTTTGCCACGCTTACAAGGGCATATGTAACTGGATTCGAAAGGTTTGCGGGAAAATAGGCGTAAACTAGCGCTGCGTCTTGTTTTGCTATTCGTTCATAGTCTGTATCTCGATATAGAAAAGCGAGTCTGTGTTCTGGAACCTGCGGCAAAATGCCTGTTGCCTTTTCCCATGAGGTGACTTCTATTGTTTCCTTAGAGATGGCGAAAACCGGCGCATTGACACTTAAAGATATTAGACAACAGCCGATCAGCAGAAGCGTTAATTTTGCCCAAAAAGTTCGAGAAGGCTTTTTTCTAAACGGGTTAAAGAATTGCCCGCAGTTTAAGCAAAAGTTCTGGAATTTTTCTCGAAACCGTTTACACTCCGGGCATAAAGGTGCTTCAGTTTTGCCCGCAGCGACCTTTATCTTCAACAATTTTTCGGATACTATTAGGGTTATAAAGATTCCAGTAAATGTGAGGACTAAGCCAGCCATCGAGTGAAAAATTAACATGGCGATTTCTTCGCCGAAAAGGTATGCCGCAGAAACTATGGCTGTTATACGGATAATATTTAAAACCTCAAATATGGCGAATCCAAATATGAATATCCAGATTTTTTTAAGAACTGAAGCTTGCACGATAGCCGCTAGAAAAACGGCAAACAGGAAGAAGGCGGTTAACATGTAAATCCCCGAGCATGGAATATCCACAGTGAATGAGACTGGCTGCGCTGGGGATTTTGTCAGCATTATGGTTGGGGAACCATATGTGGCGTTTAGCGTTACTGGAAGCCCAAACCCCTTCAGCATTGTGTACGAAGCTTGCGTGTTAAAGTTAGCCAAGTTTCCGCCTAAAGTGTACGTTATCTCGTTGGGGATTGGAACCAAGAAAACGAGAAGCACCACTGGGATAATAAGCGCTTTTAAGGTTTTTAGGTTAAAGAGAATAAGGATTACGCCTGCCACGAATATGGGCAAGGAGAGCATATGGTACTCCAGAGGATAAAACGTGTAAGAGCCATACCAGTAAACGAGAAAGGCAATAAGGCATAAGCTTAACCCAACAAACTCATCAAAAAACATGCTTCCCGATTTTTTCCGCAGAGAGTCTAAAGCAACCGAAGCCTTAAACGCGTCTCTTTTCCAGTAAAGAAGTACGCCCACAAACAGAGGCATCAAAAGAACATGAGAAAGAGCTTCCGTGTATAGAGCTTCATTTGCCAAAATTTCTAAGTCACGCCAATAAACCACTGCAATTATCAACAAAAATAGAGATGCAGCTAGAATATGTCGCCAATAGACCTTCAGTTTGTTAAGTATCCCTTTAGATTTGCCTAACAACCTCTTCATGGTATCAGCCTTCCAAAAACAGAAAATTTAACTTTGAAAGTACTGTGAAGAATTAAAAATGAGAACTAAATGGGTTTTTGTCTCTTCTTGTTTAGGAACAGACCCAAACCAACAAGCATAGTTGTCATCGCACCAGCAGTGCCGACCATCGGATAATCGGGTATTTGTTGCGTAATTTTCGTCACTTTAAAGCATGTCCACCTCATGGCGTACAACCATCCACACTTACACCTACATGACCCCGTATTTGTGCTTTTTATAAACAAAGCAAACACCCACCATGAACCTAACTTGTCCGGGGTATATGTGCTGTTAGCTTTTTTCCAGCCATTTTCCGAATAAACAGTGACGGTTTCTATTTTTTTAATTCCACTAAACGGTTTTACCCACACAAATGTGATGTGTGTCACACGCGGGTTGTCTGTTTCCGCTACTGCAGTCACGGATTGTCCAATAAAAACACTTTTTGGGAACACTGTCAACCTATAGATTGTGTAGTTCTGATCGTATCTCATCTCTCCTTCGCCGGTGCCCAAGTTAACAGTATTGTCGATATCCTTAACTACCTGTTCCGCTGAAACATTATCGTAACTGTCGAGCTCCTCTTCTGCCTTAACAACTGATACGGAAAGCATGCTGGCTATGAATGCAACTATTAAAAATGCTAGTAACATTTTTCTAAGAACTTTTTCCAATGTGTCTCCTCTCTCTATGTTCAATAAAGTATTCTGAAGCCTTTTTTATAAATTGATATGGAGAATAAGTATAGACCTTTTAACAAATTTTCTATTCAGTTTTAACTTCACTTAGGTACCGCCGCATGCTTTAAAATTGTCCTCAAGATTTTTGGCCCTTGGTAAAGGGCGTTAAGCCTTGACACTCCATTTCTTCTTCTATCACAGCTTATCGGTATTTCCTTCAAGACAAACCCATTTTTTAATCCCTTCACAGTTATTTCAGTTTCAACCTCGTAGCCTTGAGACTCTAGACTAAAACTTTGGAGAAGTTCCCTTTTTAAGGCCCTTAATCCTGTCTGGCTGTCTGTGACCATTTTCCCCGTCAACACCATTATTGCCATGTTTATTAGATAGTTGCCGAACACGTGGAGCTTTGAAGTATGGTCTTTGTCTTTGCCTAAAAACCTTGAACCAGCCACTATGTCCGCACCATCTAATAACGCGTTAATTAAGTCTGGAATTTCCTTTGGTCTGTGAGAGCCGTCTGCATCAATGGTTACAATGATGTTGCCGCTGGCTTGTTGAAACCCCTTCCTTAAGGCGTAACCCTTCCCCATATTTTTTCCGTTAGATAATATTGTGACTTTATATTTTCCAGCTACTTCCTTCGTGCGATCTTTTGAGCCATCGTCGACAACTATTATTTCGTAGGGCAGCCCTAAACTGTCCAGTACTTGGATGGTTTCTTCGATAACGTTGCCTATGGTTTTTTCTTCGTTGTATGCTGGAATAACCACTGAAACAACAGTGTTCTGCATTCGACTTCTCCTTTCTCTACCCTATTTTAAACTGTAAAAACACAAAATTAAACCCATACGTAGAATTGATATAGAAAATTTTCAATTTGTTATAGAAAGTTAATTGATTTTTTACACAGTGACTATGACTATGTCAAAGCTGAACATCGTTACATTATTCCTTATAAGATATTGCAAAAAATCTGGATGCGAAGAAAACTCTAATGTCAACGTGGCGTAAACAACTTCGTTAGGTCCAAGTGTTGTGTTGTTAAAATTGCTTGAAAGAGTTATAGGCCTTTCAATGGGCAAAGTTTCGGCGACTATTTCACACTCAGAATTGAAAAAAGTTATGTTGGCGCTTGTTACGTCTAGAAGAATGAGGGTTATGGGCACGTTGCTGTCGCTGCTGATGTTGAATGACCGGGTTACAGGAACTCCCGGATAGACTATCCCCCAGTCAAGGGTCAGCTTTCCTTGAGTATAG
>FVAA010203643.1_pt1 | contig 13018 bp, 10 predicted proteins | sample 1504571 | NCBI WGS metagenome assembly FVAA01 (sample SAMEA4475357, study PRJEB15587) | soil metagenome | biome: Soil; feature: Field | place: India | collected 2015-03-11 | depth 0 m
ATAGCTTTTCTTTAATACTTTTTCAAGTTCTATTCTTACTTTTGCGGGTGCATAAAAAACATTATTTAGAAAAAGTGTTCCTTTCCCGCACTTTTTCAGCAGACCGTCTTTTTTTTCTGCGTTATTTCTTTTTTCTCCGAAAAGTTCTGCATAGTTCAGATTTTTATCGGTATCTTCAAAATCATAAGTAATAAAATTTTCCGTTTTGCTCCGTGAATTATAATAAATAGCAAGTGCGGTTTGCCTTATTTCCGTTCCCGGTAATCCGTATATAAAAACGTTTTCGCCCGATTCCGATAATTTTTTAATGGCAACATAGATTTTTTCAATTTCATAAGATCTGCCGAACAGCCCCCGATATTCGGGAAAGGTCCCTTGTTTAAACGATCTTCGCTTTCTTAATTTATCAAGAGTCCTTTCAACGGCAGCAAAAAGTTCTGTATCGGTAAACGGTTTTGAAAGATATTCCTCGGCTCCTTTTTTAACTGCCTTTACTGCTCCCTCTATAGTTGCATATCCCGTAACCATCATTATTTCTGTGTCGCTAAAATTTTCTCTTACATACTCAATCAACTCAAACCCTGTTTCGCCGGGCATTTTATAGTCCGTAATTACAAGGTCAGATTTCTTCGTATTCAGAACTTTAATTGCCTCCCTGACGCTTGGAGCAGAAATAACCAAATATCCCTTTGATTCAAGATTTCTTTTAATTACCTCAAGTGTATCGGGTGCATCATCTACAATAAGGATTGTTTCTTTAACGTTTTTTTTCATTTGTGAGAACCTTTACTTTTATAAGCGGGAAACGTAACGACAAACCGACTGCCTTTTCCTTTTTCGGAGAATACTTCAATGTTTCCTTTGTGCGATTCGATAATCCCGTGAACTACCGAAAGACCGAGCCCCGTTCCCTGTCCGACCTCTTTTGTCGTAAAAAACGGAAGATAAATTTGTTTTTTAACTTCTTCCGTCATTCCTGTTCCGTTATCCTGAACGGCAAGAGATACTTTATTTTTATCTCCAAAACTTTCAATAAGAAGTTTTCCTCCGCCGGGCATTGCGTCTATAGCATTAACAACAAGATTAACGATTATCTGCGTAATTTGTGAAGGGTCTGCCTTTACTGCCGCAAGATTCGGACTTAACTTTTTTACTATTTTAATTCCCTCTTTCTTGCATCTTGTTTCAAGAAACGATACCGCATCTATCACGATACTGTTCATATCAACCGATATCATTTTTACGGGCATCATTCTTGCAAAAATCAATAGTTGCCTTATAATGTCGCGTGAATATAAAGAAGCATTTATTATCTTTTCCAGATCAGAAAGCGTCTGTCCCCGAATGCCCACCCCTCTTTTCAATAACTGTGCAAATCCCAGTATGTTTCCTATCGGTTCGTTTAGTTCGTGAGCAATTCCTGCCGCAAGTTTTCCTATTGTGGCAAGGCGATCGGCGTGTCTCAGTTGCTCTTGTAAACGAAGTTTTTCCTGATCTGCCAGTTTTCTTTCAATAATAAAACCCAGTTCTTTTGCTATACCGTCAATCAAATCAAACTCTTCGTTTAAGAAAGGTCCGATGTCGTTTTCGGGCATTTCCTTTATATATACAAGTTCGACAACTCCGCGTTTTTCGCCTTTAACAAAAATATCTGCAGACTGAATTTGTTTTGTTTTTTTGTATCCTTTTGTTTTATAACTTATTCCGTCAAATTCAATTCTTGCTTCGGCTGCTTCGGGATAAAGCCAGCCCGGGGGTAGAAGATTAACTATTTCTATCAATATTTCTTCAAGGCTCCGGTTTTCTTTTGCTGCCGCCTTTGAAATTCCATACAAACAAACAAGTTCTTTAACTCTTTCTCTTACGTCAACCTGAATTCTGCGGTGAGCAAGTGCAATGCCGAGGATTGAAGCCGTTTCGTTTAGAGCGGAATTGTTTTCTATGTTAAAATGGTTTTTTGTTTTACTTTTAAGTTTTAACGTGCCGATTTCCTCTCCACCGAAAATCAAAGGTAGTGTAATTGAAGAACCGAATTTATCTCTTAAAAGACCTTTTTGTCTTTCAGAAAAAAAAACGCTCTGACCGTGGTTATTTCCCGAAACACAAAAATAATATTTACCCTTTTCTCTGAATGAAATTTCCGCTGCATCACATTTAAGATAAGAAATTATTTCTTTTATTGCAGATCTGAGAAAATCTTTAACCGAAACACCCTGTGACGCAAGATGAAGAAGATAATGTGTAATGGTTTCGGGATTATTTTTATCAACGGATTTCATAACGTATTAAAATAACAAATTAATACGGCAATTTTTATGATTATTGAATTATTTGCCGTATTTTTTGAGTTTATATTTATACCAAATAAAAAACCCCCGTTGAGTATCCGCGGGGGTTTACTTAGCAAAACTTTCTTAATACATAAATCCCATATTTAGCAAAAGTTCTTCGCGATGATTTTTATTTTCGTAAAATATGTTTTGTCCGGATTTATTATTAAGTAATCTGCCTTCAAGTCTTACATATACCTGATCTACCGGTTTATACTCAAAACCAAGGGTTATACCAAAAGTCCCGAGACCCGTAAGTTTTCCGTCCGAATCGGTAAACGTTCCCGATAAAATTCCGTCAGGATCATTGTAAGTTTCAAATCTTAAGCCTGTGCTGAACTTCGGAGTGAACTTATATCTGCCGGATATCAAGGCTGATATCATACCGGCTCCGTCTGAGGGTGAGGTAATTTTGCTTTGTTCCTGATAACAATAATCTACCCCTGCAAGCAGGTCAACTTTCTGTGACGGAGAATACGATACAACAAAGTTATTATAGAATCTCGTTTTTCCGGGCAAAGAAGACGGTTGTTCGTTTCCGATAAGATTGTTATACGAAAAGCTTAAATTCTTAAGCGGTGAATATATAAATTGAACACCTGCAGATTTATTTTTATTGTTGTCGGCAAATACATTATAACCGTTTAGAAGATAAAGACTTGCCGAAAACTTATCGGAAAATTCATAAGAGAATCTTAATCCGCTCTGATAAAAGGGCTCATAATAAGTTCCGACCGACTGTAGCGTAAGAAAATTATTTTTCGGCAATGCCGACTCAGCACCTATATGCGTCAGAAAATAACCGAAATCAATCCAGAAATTTTTGAACGGAGAGAATCCTATATTTGCTTCCTGAAGATATTTTTCGTTAGAGGGCCAATTTACCTGCGGTATATCTCCAAAGTGAAAAGATGCTATTCCTCTTATTTTGTCTGAGTTATATGCAAGCGAAATCATTGCAATGTTAACTTTGAACTCGTCTCTATAAGGAGATAATGCTGATAATTGCCTAAGGGAGTTATCTTTATCCGTATCGTAAGCATAATATGCATCGACATAAGCATTTAATTTGAAATTTTTAAGGTAGTCGAGAATCGACGTATTATCCTGTGCTTTAATCTGAAGAGAAGTAACTATCAGGATAATTGTTACAAATATTTTTCTAACCATATATTAAATTTTAAATTTTAAAATATTACAGATACGCTTTTTCTCCGTGTAAAACTTCATCAAGTCCTTTTTCTTCTTCCTCGGCAGAAAGTTTAACGGGAGTGATTTTATTAATAATCACAAGCATTATATAAGTAAACAGAAAGGCATAAATCGAGCTTATAAGCACGGCAAGAATCTGCACTCCGAAAAAGCCTGTTCCTCCGAAGAGAAGTCCGTCAGACCCCGTTGCGTTTACGGCTTTAGAACCGAAAACACCAAGGAGAATAACTCCGAGCATTCCTCCGACTCCATGGACACCCCATACATCAAGAGCATCATCCCAACCGAGTTTATTTTTAAGCGCAACGGCAAAATAGCAGACAACTCCTGCTGCAATACCTATAACAACTGCCGAAGTAATTGATACATAACCTGCTGCCGGCGTTATAGTTGCAAGCCCCGCAACGGCGCCCGTCAAAAGCCCGACAAATTTTGGTTTCTTCTCAAGAGTCCATGCAAGCAAAATCCAAACTGTTGCGGCAAATGAAGCGGCAACGTCAGTATTGATAAATGCTGCGGCGGTAATCTGATCAACCCCGAATTCGCTTCCCGCATTAAAACCGTACCAACCGAACCATAAAAGTCCTGTCCCGAGTGCAATAAGCGGAATACTGTGAAGTCCCGGATCAGACACTTTTCTTTTCCCGACGTAAAAAACCGAAGCAAGTGCTGCCATACCCGCAATATTATGCACCACTATTCCGCCCGCAAAATCTTTTACTCCCCATTTAGCAAAAAGTCCTCCACCCCAAACCATATGAACAAACGGGAAATACACGAGAACAAGCCATAGAACAAGAAAGATAAGATAAGCGCCAAACCTGACGCGGTTAGTAAACGCTCCCGTTATAAGCGCAGGCGTAATTATAGCAAACATCATCTGATACGCCACAAATACAAATGCCGGAATATTCGGGTTTACAAGAGAAGGAGTCGTTGTATCAATCCCCATCAGGAATGATTGTTTAAAATTCCCGATAATTCCGAGAATATCCGTTCCGCTTGCAAGGTCTCCGCTAAAGCACATTGAATATCCGAACGCCCACCATATTACCGTGGTAACGCCCATTGAAACAAAACTCTGAATCATAATAGCAAGAACGTTTTTTCTTCCCACAAGTCCGCCGTAGAAAAAAGCAAGACCGGGTGTCATAAGCATAACAAGGCTTGTAGCAAGAAGCATAAAGCCCGTATTACCTGTATCCCATTGAGGCATAAATAAATCTCCGATTTAATTTTTGAAATGTATTTTTTGGGTTATTAACGACAACGAATATAATATTATGCTTCAAAACTACTAAACATAAAAAGATATAGCAACATAAATCGGGGCATAATTACCCGATTACTTGGAAAGATTTTACCCGTTATTTTATATACCTAAAATCTGTGCCGGATTTTAGCGCCGAGAGAAATTCGTAGATGAGTTTAATCGACGATTCAATGTCGTCTTTATGCACCATCTCGACGGTTGTGTGCATATACTTAAGCGGAACGGATACAAGTGCGGAGGCAACCCCCATTCCCGAGTAAGCAAATGCGTCTGTATCCGTTCCGGTAGAACGTGCTGCTGTATCCCGCTGGAATTTAATTTTCTTCTTGACAGCCGTATCAATAAGCATATTCAGAACGTTGTTATGAACGGCGGGTCCGTAGGTAAGAACTGGTCCCGAGCCGGTTTTCAAATCTCCTTCTGATTTTTTATCATACATAGGGGCATTAGTATCGTGTGTTACGTCTGTTACAACTGCCAAATCCGGTTTTATTCTTCTTGAAATCATTTCCGCCCCTCTGAGTCCGATTTCTTCCTGAACAGAGTTTACAATATAAAGACTAAAAGGCAGTTTTTTCTTTTTTTCTTTTATTGTTCTTGCCACTTCGGCTATAACGAAACCTCCTATTTTATTATCAAGCGCTCTTCCTGCAAAATATCTGTTGTTTAACATTATGAGTTCGTCTTCAAAGGTGGCGACGCATCCTACGTGAACTCCGAGTTTTTCAACTTCTTTTTTAGAATTACATCCACAATCCAGAAATATATTTTTTAAAGTAGGGGCTTCTTCCTTCTGAAGATTTCTAACATGAATTGCGGGCCATCCAAAAACTGCTTTAACCGTTCCTTTTTTCGTATGAATATTAACGCGCTTTGAAGGAGCAATTTGGTGGTCCGAACCGCCGTTTCTTTTAAGATAGATATATCCGTCATCCGTTATATAACTTACGAACCAGGAAATTTCATCTGCATGCGCTTCTATAACAACCTTATAATCGGCATTAGGGTTGATAATACCCGCGACAGTACCGTATGTATCGCTTATATAATCGTCAATAAACGGCTTTAAGTAATCAAGCCAGATTTTTTGACCCGGATATTCAAACCCTGTGGGTGAAGCAGTATTTACGTATGTTTCAAGAAACTTCAGTGATTGTTCTCGCATAATCTAATTTTAAAATTAAGTGCAAAAAATATGTTTTCGAAGGAAAAAATTAAAGCACATTAATCTTTTTAAAATCTTTTGCGTATTCAGCACAAAAAATCAACAAACTCATCTAACGTTATATTTCCGAAATAATATTTTAAATCTGTGTTTTGTAAAGCTTTCCTGCATACATCTTTTGTGTATCTTAAACCAGTTAACAGTTTCTCTATATCTTCATTATCTCCGTATCCGAGATAATCCCCGTATATTTTAATGTCATTTATTATTCCTTCTTTAACAAATATTCTTACGTCGATTTGTCCGAATTCGAAACGGTTGATCTTTTGAATATTGAATTCCGGAGAGCGTCCATAATTCCATTCCCATGTTTTATATTTTGATTGGCACAGTTTCTTGACATCTTCCCACTGGGTTTCGTCGGGTTCAAGTACGGGAACGGAATCATATCCGGCGAATATTGAATCAATAATTTTTTGTCTGAACTCTTCAATTTTCATACTTTCATAACTGCCGCCCGTTAAAAATTCGGATATATTCGCTACCCTGCTTCTTACTGATTTTATTCCCTTACTCTCAATTTTGTCTGCCTTAACATTAAGGGCTTCTGCAACGTCTTCAAGGCGAGAGTTAAATAAAAGCGTTCCGTGTGAAAACATTGATTTAAGATTTGTAAACTGAGCATTTCCCGAGATTTTTCTACCGTCAACCGTAATGTCGTTTCTGCCGCCAAGAACTGCGTTAACGCCCATATCATTAAGCGTCTTAACAACGGGCTTTGTAAACATTTCAAAATTATGAAAAAACTCCGGAGAATATTTTGTTATGAAACTAAAGTTAAGATTTCCGTGGTCGTGATAAACCGCTCCCCCGCCGGATATTCTCCTGACTATGTGAATCCCTCTTTTACTTACATAATCTTTATTTATTTCTTCGATTGTATTCTGATGTTTGCCTATTATAATTGACGGCTCGTTAATATAAAACAGCAGATACATTTCGTTTTCAACGTCAAGATTCCTTACACAATATTCTTCAAGAGCCAGATTTAATGCAGGATCGTGGTTATCTTTATTGCTTATTAAAATCATATAAAATTTCTTCTATTTATTTAAAATAAAATTCGGGACGTCTGTCCTCAAAAAGGTTATTTTCGGAATTAATCATTTTGTTGTCTGCAAGATTCTGATTAATGTCCGCAATAAAAACCTCCTCCGTATCTTCTCCTGCGGTATCAAGATATTTTCCCTCTATGCCGACCATAATGCTTTTTCCCGTAAAGCGAAGTTCTGTTTCTCCCCTTTTTTCTTTACCAATACGGTTTGCAGTAACTACAGAAACTCTATTTTCTATTGCTCTTGCATACATTGACTGCTGACAGTAAGGCATAACGAGATTTGAAGGATGACAGATAATCTGTGCCCCTTTTAAAGCGAGCGTTCGCGCGATTTCGGGATAAATCCAGTCAAAACAAATCATCATCCCCACTTTAGCCTTTCCGAATTCTCCGCTTATTTCAAATACTTCAAGCGGCAGATTCCCGGGGCGGAACCATTTTTTTTCATCAAGAAAAAGATGAAGTTTCCTATAAATTTTATAATCACCGTTAGGATAGACAAGAATAGAGGAATTATAGAAAACCGTTTTATTGTTTTCTTCTGATTTCTCGCAAAATCCCGAAACTATATAGGCGTTTTTCTTTGATGCAATCCACTTAAGCGCATCGGTAAAAATTCCTTTTGACGGGTCTTCCGAGAACTGTTCAAGTTCTTGTTCAGAGGTAAAAAAATAACCCGAGTTTGCAAGTTCGGGAAGAACTATCAAATCAAAGTTAGCGTGTTTAAGAATTCTTGTAACCGTATCGGCATTTTCCTTGACCTTTCCGAATTCCGGTTTAAACTGAAAAAATCCGACTTTCATATAATTACTTTAAGATATTTTCGGCAAAAATATTCATAGCAAATTGCTTGCAAGTTCGGCAAGCTCGGATCGTTCTCCTTTTTCAAGGTTTACATGTGCGTAAAGTTTTTGTCCTTTAAAATGTTCTATCAAATAAGATAACCCGTTTGACTGAGAATCAAGATAAGGGTGATCTATCTGGTAAATATCGCCCGTGAAAACAAGTTTAGAGCCTTCACCAACTCTTGTAATAATTGTTTTTATTTCATGCGGCGTAAGGTTCTGGGCTTCGTCAACAATAAAAAATATTCTCTGAAGACTTCTTCCTCTTATATAACTTAATGGCTCTACAATCAGTTTTTCTTCTTTTATCATTGTGTTTATCTGCTGATGGTGTTTATCCGTGTCGGGATATTGATCCTGAATGACTTTCAGGTTATCCCACAAGGGTTGCATATAAGGCGCAAGTTTGCTTTCGACGTCTCCGGGAAGAAACCCTATATCTCTGTTGCTCAGAGGCATAACAGGACGGGCAATATAAATCTGTCTGTATTCCCGTTTAATGTGAAGCGCAGCCGCAAGGGCAAGTAGAGTTTTACCCGTTCCTGCTTTTCCTGTTATTGTGACAAGAGGAATTTCTCTTTTGGTCAGCGCAGTAAGCGCAAAAGTCTGTTCTGCATTTCTCGGCATTATTCCGTATGCAGGATTTTTATCAATTCGTTCGGCAAAATCCATAGTTTCATTAAGGCAAGCAAGAACAGAACGGTTTTCGTTTCTTAAAATATAAAACTTATGGGGATAAACCTCTCCTTTATCAAGTTTCTTAATCTCTTTTGCAGGTATTTGAAATGGGGGCTGATATATTTGCGTAAGGACTTCGTCCTTAAAATTATTAAGGATTTCTTTTCCGCTATACAATTCCTCAACACTGCCGACCATGTCGGTGGTATAATCTTCCGCAAGGATTCCGATTGCTTTTGCTTTCATCCTCAGGTTAACGTCTTTTGTAACAAGTATTACCGACATCGGGTCTTTAGACTTTGCATTAAGTTCGTAAGCAGTGCTCAAAATTCTATGATCCGCATTATCTTCTTTAAAAATCTCCCTTATTTCCTCGCTCAACCCTCTTGACATAGCAATTTTAACTTTTCCTTTGTTCTTTCCGAGCGGAATACCTCCATCAAACAATGCTTTTCCCGTCAGGGAATCAAGTGTCCTTGCAAAATCCCTTGCATTTAGGTTTATTACCTGGCTGCCTCGTTTGAAATGGTCTATTTCTTCTATAACCGCAAGCGGTATTACTATATCATGTTCCTGAAAGTGGTGGATGCACGTTGAGTCATGCAGAATTACATTCGTATCAAGAATAAATGTTTTTACGTTTTTCTTTTTTGCCATTAAGGTTTATTAGAATTTAAAGATTAAAATAATATTTAATTTTTTCAGTAACCTTTTTTCCCGCAAAATCCGAAAACCTTTCTTCGTTTTCGGATAAGGCGTTTTTAATCCCCTCAACCGAGCCGAACTCGGTCAAAAGTTTTTTTACGGTTTTTTCGCCGATTCCTTTAATTTGATTCAGTTCGCTTGTGAGAGTTCTTTTTTCTCTTAAACTCCTGTGAAATTCAATAGCAAATCTGTGCGCCTCGTCTCTCACTCTTTGCAATAACTTTAAACCCGAAGATGTTTTGGGTATTGTATACGGATCCGACTCTCCCGGAAAGAAGATCTCTTCAAGTTTTTTTGCAAGACCGATTATATATACTTTTTTTTCATATTCTTTTGGATTATTGTTTTCCTTATCTAAATGAGGTGTTGCGGCAACGGCAATTCCGAGATTTCTTAATTCAGACACCGCCGAAGACAACTGACCTTTGCCTCCGTCTATCACAATAAGGTCGGGTAACGGCTGCCCCTCCTCAAGCCCTCTTTTGAACCGCCTGTGAATTACCTCTCTCATTGAAAGAAAATCGTCAGGTTTTCCTTCTTCGTTGGTAACGCTATAAAGTTTAAATTTTCTATATTCGCTTTTTTTAGGCTTAGCATCCTGAAAAACAACCATGGACGCTACCGTGTCCGTTCCCTGTGTGTGTGAAATGTCAAAGCATTCAATTCTTTTAGGATGTCTTGTCAGCCTAAGATCTCTTTTAAGCGCATCGAGCGACGGTGCTATGAATTCTCTTTTCAGTTTTGCAAGTTTCAGTTCGTCGAGCATTAATTTAGCGTTTTTCTCTACCATTGAAACAAGTTTTGCTTTTTCGCCGATTTTTGGAATAATTATTTTAACGTTTCTTTTTCCGTATAAATTGTTTTCCGAAAGTTTTTTATTTAGCCAGTCATTGATTGACTCTAAATTTTCGGTTTCTTTCTGTAAAAAAATTTCATCAGGTATGAAATCAGACTTTGAGTAATATGAAGTGATTAGATTTTCTATTATTTCGCCGGTTTCTTTCCCAAGGACATTATTAAAATAAAAATGAGATTTTCCTATAACTTTTCCGTCTCTTATTTTCAGAATCATACCGCAGGCATCATTATCTTCTGATGTTACAGCAAAAATATCCCTGTCTATTACTTCTTCACCTGCCATTTTTTGTTTTGAGGAGTAAACCTCAAGAGCATTAATCTTGTCTCTAATTTTCCCCGCCTGCTCAAAGTTTTCTTCCCCCGAAAATTCTTCCATTCGTTTTATAAGTTCATTTTTTAGCATTTCGGTTTTACCGTTTAGCAACTTTTCAACCTGCTCAATCATTTTTTTATAATCTGCCGAACTTATAAGATCTACACATGGACCGTCGCACTTATGAATATGGTAATCAAGACAAACTTTAAATTTTTCTTCCTTGACATTTTCTTCATTGAGGTTAAGGTTACAAGAGCGGATTGTAAATAAATCTCTTACCGATTTAAGTGCGTAGCGCATTGATTTTACGTCCGTATAGGGTCCGAAATATCTTGAGCCGTCTGTTCTTTTCCGTCTTGTGGGAAAAACTCTCGGATATGGTTCATTTGTGATAACAATATAAGGATAAGATTTATCGTCTTTTAAATTAACGTTATATCTCGGCTTTATTTCTTTTATGAGGTTAATTTCAAGAATCAGGGCTTCTACCTCAGAGTCGGTTGTGATAATTTCAATGTCGTCAATTTTTTTTATCATTGCCTCTGTTCTCGGATAAAGTGTCTTTGTGTGAAAATAACTTTTTACCCTATTTTTAAGAACTTTGGCTTTACCTACATAAATCACCCTTCCGGCAGAGTCTTTAAACTGATAAACCCCCGGTCCGGCGGGAAGGTTCTCAAGCTTTGTTTTTATTTTCTCAGTCACCTTTTTTGTGCTGGGAGAGCTCCATTAGAATACCCGCTGTAGATTTCGGGTGGAGAAATGCAATCAGCATATTATCTGCCCCTGTTCTTGGTTCTTCATTAATTAACCTTACTCCGCCCTCTTTTAATTCTTTAAGGGATTTAACTATATCCTGAACTTCAAACGAACAGTGCTGTATTCCTTCTCCTCGTTTTTCTATATGTTTTGAAATAGGTGATTCGGGATCCGTTCCTTCAAGAAATTCAATGTCGCAGTTTTCAAGTTTTATTTTCTGGACTTTAACTTTCTGCTCCTCAACTATTTCCGGAGGACTTGCTTTTATGCCAAAAATTTTCTCAAAGACAGGAACGCTTTCCGACAGTGACTTTACTGCTATTCCGAGATGTTCTAACTTCATTTTATTTATTTTACTTTTTTTAAATATTATTAGAGGTATTTATCCATTCCTTTTCTTTTTAAATAATCAACTACTTCTTTTACGTTCTGCGACTCTCCTTTTTTGCAGATTAGGAGTCCGTTATCCGTATCAATTACAAGCAAGTCTTCTACGCCTATTAAAGCAGAAATTCTCTGATCGTTAATTACAAGATTATTTTTTGAGTTTATCATTACAACCGTTCCCTTTTTGTAATTTCCGTCTGAATCTTTCGGCTTAATATTAAATATTTCGTCCCACGAACCAACATCACTCCATCCAAAATTGCTCGGAATTGTATATACGTGCGATGATTTTTCCATTACGCCGTAGTCGATAGAAATTCCTTTGATCTTTGAATATTCAAGTTCGAGAAGTTTGTAAAAATCATTAGACAGCAATTTTTTTTCAAGAGTGTGCAAAGATTTATTAAGTTCGGGAAGGAATCTCCTTATTTCGTCCATCATAGTATCAACACGAAAAATAAACATACCGCTGTTCCATAAAAACTCCCCGCTTTCAAGAAACGCTTTTGCGGTTTCAAGGTTTGGTTTTTCGGCAAAAGTTTTAACTTTATATACTTTTTCTTTTACAACTCCGTCATCAGACGAAATCGAAATTTCTTTATATTTTGAAGTATTATACTGAATATATCCGTAGCCGGTTTCCGGTTTATATGGTTTAATGCCAAGCGTAACTATTCCCCCGTTTTCTGCGGTAAATTTCAGCCCTGTTTTTACTATTCGACTATACTCATTTTTATCCTCTATAATATGATCAGAAGGAACAACGAGGACATTTCCTTTGGGTTCAAATTGTTTTATAAATATACAGGAAAGCCCTATACAGGGTGCCGTGTTTCTTCCGAACGGTTCGCATATTATGTTTTCTTCGGGAATTTTCGGAAGATGTTTTTTGGTGAGGGTTTTATATGCGATATTTGTAACAACAAAAATATTTGAGTGCGGGATAATATCTTCAAGTCTATTATATGTTTCCTGAATCATAGAATATTTTTCGTTCTCAACTTTAAGATATTGCTTCGGCATTTTGCTTGTCCCTTTAGGCCAGAACCTTGTCCCGATTCCGCCCGCCATAATTATTGCATAATTACTCATAATTAAAAATTATTTTTCTTTTATCATTATTTTAATAGGGTTGTTTAGATGTGAAATAAGTAAATCCAGGTCTTTAACCGGTTTATCTATAAAAAGACCTTTGAAAGAAATCATAATATATCTCAATGTGTTCTGAACGGTTTCTTCAAAAGGACTAATTCTATAGCTCTGAACAAACTTTATAAAAACATAAACTGCTTCAGAAAGTTGCGCCATTTTTATCATTCCAAGATCATTTGATATTATAGCAATCTCTTTTAAGTTATTTAGGGCGCTTGATA
>FVAA010189080.1_pt1 | contig 12961 bp, 11 predicted proteins | sample 1504571 | NCBI WGS metagenome assembly FVAA01 (sample SAMEA4475357, study PRJEB15587) | soil metagenome | biome: Soil; feature: Field | place: India | collected 2015-03-11 | depth 0 m
ATGTTTATATCCAAATGCTGAAATATATGTATGATGACGAAAGAACATTTGATATATTCTATAATTCTCTTGCTATAGGCGGAGTTGACGGGACGCTTAAAGACAGAATGATAGGAACAGAGTCCGAAAGAAACGTTCACGCAAAAACGGGAACTCTTAACGGCGTTACTACTCTTGCAGGATATGCAATTTCAAGAGATAGTGAACTGATGATTTTTTATATTGCAATGAACGGAAATTTTGCAATGACTAACAAAGTATATAGGAAAAAACAGGATGTTATATGTGACTTAATATGTCGTTTTTCTCGTAAAAAAAATTTTCAGTGATATATATTTTTAAATTTTGAATCTCTTAAATACAGGGCAGGGGACGGAAAATCAGGAAGATTCCACTACTGATACCGAAGTTCCCGTTATAAGAAAACTGATTTTATTTAACTCAACCCATTTTTGGGATGATGTTGTTCTTCAACTTCAGAAAGCAACGGGATTTGATATAATCCGTTGCGAGCAGATAGCCATAATTGCTCATACAAAAGGCAAAGCAGTTGTAAAATCGGGCGAAATCGAAGAACTTACAAGAATAAACAATATTTTAAAAGAAATTAATCTTGTAACATGTATCGAATAGAATGATAAAATTCACCTCAAATATAAATAAGACTACCCGTGAAATTTAATCTGCAGTCACAGTTTAAACCTACTGGAGATCAGCCAAAAGCCATTGAGCAACTGACTAACGGAATTCTGAGGGGAGAAAAACATCAGGTTTTTCTCGGGGTTACGGGTTCGGGGAAAACGTTTTCAATATCTAACGTTATTCAGAATGTAGGCAAACCAGTTCTTGTAATGTCGCATAATAAAACACTTGCCGCACAACTTTACGGAGAGTTTAAAAGATTTTTTCCCGAGAACAAAGTTGAGTTTTTTATTTCTTATTACGATTATTATCAGCCAGAAGCATATATTCCTACGACGGATACTTATATAGCAAAGGACCTTTCAATTAATGATGAAATTGATCGTTTGCGGTTGAGAGCAACTTCGGCTCTGCTCGAAGGAAGAAAAGATATAATAATTGTTTCGTCGGTCAGTTGTATTTACGGTATCGGAGCACCCGAAGAATATGCGGAACAGGTTCTTGTTCTAAAAAAAGGACAGATAATCCCGAGAAAAAAATTAATGACCGCACTTGTTGATATTCATTATGTGAGAAACGACGTTGAATTCAGAAGAGGTAACTTCCGTGTCAGAGGAGATACAATCGAAATTATTCCTGCATACGAAGACGAAACAGGAATCAGAATTGAATTATACGACGATGAAATTGAAAGAATTACATATATAGAAAGAGAAACAGGCAGAGTAATTGCCGCCGACGAAAGCGTTTCTATATATCCCGCAAAATATTTTGTAACCACTCAGGAAAAAATTGATTCTGCAATTTCTGATATTCTCAAAGAACTTCAGGAGAGAATAGCATATTTCCAATCACAGAATAAACTTGTTGAAGCCCAGAGAATTGAACAGAGGACTAATTTTGATATTGAGATGATTAAAGAAGTCGGTTATTGCACGGGAATTGAGAATTATTCCAGGCATATGGATAGACGTCCTCCGGGATCAAGACCTTCCTGTCTTTTTGATTATTTCCCGGATGATTTTCTTCTTATCGTGGACGAATCTCACGTTACTGTTCCTCAGATACGGGGAATGTATAACGGTGACAGAATAAGAAAAAAAACTCTTGTGGAACACGGATTCAGGCTTCCGTCAGCACTCGACAACAGACCGATGACTTTTGAAGAATGGGAGAAAGCAGTAAATCAGGTAATTTATGTCAGTGCAACTCCGGGTGATTACGAACTGGAAAAAAGCGGTGGTTCGGTTGTGGAACAGGTAATCAGACCGACGGGATTACTCGACCCCGAAATACAGGTCAGACCCGTTAAAAACCAGATAGACGATCTAATAAATGAAATAAGAATCAGAAGCAAAAAAGGTGAACGTGTTCTTGTAACAACTCTAACAAAAAGAATGAGCGAAGATCTTACCGATTATTTGCTCGGTATAGGGGTGAGAGTCAAATATATGCACTCAGAAGTCGAATCACTTGACAGGATAGACATTCTACGAGGCTTAAGACTCGGTGATTTTGATGTTCTTGTCGGAGTTAATCTTCTCAGGGAAGGGCTTGATTTACCCGAAGTTTCTCTTGTGGCAATACTTGATGCCGATAAGGAAGGATTTCTTCGTTCGGAAAAATCACTTTTGCAGACAGCAGGAAGAACCGCAAGAAATATCAACGGACTTGTTATTATGTATGCCGACACGGTAACTAAATCTATGAAAAAAGTTATTGACGAAACAAACAGAAGAAGAAAAATTCAGCAGGAATATAACAAGGAAAACAATATTGAGCCCAAGACTATTTATAAAACATACGAGGAAATTATGTCGACAACAATAGTTGCGGATTCAAAACCTAAAAGCGATGCAAAAAAGAAAAAATCGGAATACGGAAAAACCTCTGTAAGTATTGTTACCGAGCCGTTATTCAAAAAAATCACAAAAGAGCAGAGAAAAGAACTCATTGACCAGTTGCGAAGCGAGATGATTGAAGCTGCAAAAGACCTTGAATTTGAACGGGCTGCGGAATTGAGAGACGAAATAAAAAGGCTTTCTGATTAATGGATTTTTATATATGTATATCATAGTTAAATTCGGTGTATGACTATTCGGAATACTTTTTATATATCATTATTTCTTTTTATAATATTCTGTGATAATCTTCAGGCAATTGAAATTCGTGGAACAGTGCTTGACGACAGATATTTTCCCGTTCCGAGAGTTACCGTAATTGCAACCGGAAATGTAATTACTGAAACGGATAATCAGGGAAAATTTTCCCTCTTTGTTGAAAAAACACCTTACAACCTTATTATACTTGACGGCTCTTCTTCTGTCGGCTCGCTTTATACGAATCTCACAATTCAGAATCCCGAGATATTTTTATTCGGACTTTCGTCTTCCAGATATGTTCATACAGAAATGGTAAAGGTTAATTTTCCCGAGATTCCTAACGGGAGAAACGCAATTATTAAATTCATAAGTGATAATATTTTCTATTGTCCCGATGTAACGGCAAATTCGGGGGAAAATTCAAAAGTTCTGACAATTACATTTCCCTCATATATAAAAGCATTGAACGGGAAAATAATTTATCTCGAGAGAACTCAATATTCCTATAAAAAATTCAGTGAAAAAGCCCTCACTGTTATCCCTGAATATTATCCGCAGTCAGTAGCACTTGATACGGTGTCTTTTTTGTCTAATCTCGGAGAATCTTATGTAACCGTGTATCCGCCGGCATTTGCTTATGATAGTAAGGGGTTTTCGGTATATGCCGATTTTCTCTCTCAACATAGAAATGCCGAATTAACGCTTAATACAACCGAGGGGGATATAACTTCGGCGAAAATACTTATTCCCAAAAATCTTCCTTACGGATATCGTTTAAAAATTGAAGGAAGGGGAAATTTTAAAACAGGGGAAGGCTTTGTAAATTATAACTATTCCTATCCGGGTGCCTCTTTGAATATTCAGACAGAAACTCCTCTGAAACTTGAATCACCGCAGGATAAATACTGGTATGTTAACAGAAACACAAACTTTTCGTGGGAGTGGGGTTCGGGAACGGGGATTTATGTTCTGCATATTCGCTCAATCAGCCCTGTCGGCGATTTTTATATTGTAACGGTTGATAAAAATTTCAGGAATGTTCTCGGTTATTCGGGTGATATACTTGCGGGAAACGAATACAGTTGGGAAGTTAAAAAATATCTGACTTATCTTAATGTTGATGATTTTGCAAGACCAAGAAGATTTGCAAATGATCTCGGCTACAAAGCGATTCTTACTTCGGATATGAGGACTTTCAGATTAAACCCGTTTTAAAACTAAAAATTGTGTTTCAGGAAATTGTGATCTTTTCTCCAGTCTTTTCTTGTTTTAACAAAGAGTTGGAGAAATATTTCTTTGCCGAGGAATTTCTCAATATCCGCCCTTGCAGCCTCCCCTAATTTTTTAATTTTTTCACCTTTCTTACCTATTATTATTATTTTCTGTGTTTCTCTTTCGATAATTATGTCTGCGTTAATATAATCTTTAGAGTTTTCTCTTTCCTTGAATTCACGGATATCGACAAATGTGCTATAAGGAATCTCGTCTTCAAACATTTCAAATATTTTTTCTCTGATTATTTCGGATACGAAAAATTTCTCGGGTTTGTCGGTTAGAGTATCTTCATCAAAATAGAATTCGCTTTGAGGAAGGAGGTCGGTAATTTTTTTTAGAAGTAAGTCGAGATTTATTCTTTCAATCGCAGAAACGGATACAATATCATCTATCGGGAAAATTTTTTTTATTTCGTCAAGAATTTCTTTTTCTTTGTTTGCATCAATCAAATCGATTTTATTCAAGACAGGAATTCTTTTCAGTGCAGAGAAATGTCTGGAATATTTATTTTCCGTTTCCCGTAAATCCTCAATATTAAAGTTTCCCGCATCAATAAGGTAAACAGCAAGGTCTGAATCTCTTAACGCGGAATTCAATTCTTTCAACATAAAGTTTTGAAGTTCGTATTTAGGTTCGAGAATTCCGGGTGTGTCGAGAAAAATAATCTGGTAGTTTTTTTCTGTCAGGATTCCCTGTATCTTATTCCTTGTGGTTTGTGCTTTATTTGTAACAACCGATAATTTTTGCTTCAATAAAGCGTTAAGCAGGGTTGATTTACCTGCATTGGGCTTTCCGATAAGGGAAACAAAACCGCATTTTTTTGTTTGATTGTCTGTTGTCATTTGTCGGATGATTTTATTTGCGACGGTGAATTAAGAATAATTTGCGGTTTGGATCTGTATTCGCTTATGCGTCCTTTTACCGTTATTGTTTTGCCGTTATATTTTTCAAGATCTCCGAACTTTTCAAAATCATTTTTGAATATTACCGCAGTGAAGGTGTTATTCGGATATTTTTTATCGAAATTCAGGTATGCAACTTTTTCCCTGACGACAACACCGGCAATCTTCCCCGTTACTTCGGCATTCGCCCCTATGTGTTCTTTTGCTTCGGCAGAACCTATTCTTATTAAATCGTCATTGTGTTTTTTGCTTTCATTTTCTTCTTTGACTTTTTTTGAAGTTGATTGGTTGCTTTCGGTTTCTGTTGGTTTGTTGTCGGAAATGTCTGTAGTTTCTTTCTGATCTTCACGTAATACGGTTATTTCTTCTTTTTTCTTTTCGCACCCCGCAAACACTAATAAAATGATTATTAACGGTATAAATTTTTTCATATCAATAAAAGATTATTTATTTTTTTCTTTTGCTTCTTTATAAAATTTTTCCGTTTGCTGTTTTAATTCCGGTTTAAGTTTGTACCCGTATTCCATATCCTCTACCGCTTGTTTATAATTTTCCATTTCAAGATATAATATCCCTCTTCTCACGTATGACTCTCCCTCAAGCGGATCAATCTCTATAGCCGTCATATAATCTTTCATTGAGTTTACATAATCTTTCTTGTATTTATATATTGTTCCTCTGAAGAAATATCCCTTTGCGGATTTCGGATTTAATTCGATTGCCTTATTAACATCTTCAAGTGCCTTATCATAATTATCAATATTAAGGTACAATGCGCCCCTGTTCCAGTAAGTTTCAATATAAGTAGGATCGATATCTTCCGCTTTTTTATATGCCTCGAGTGCTTCCGGAAGTTTATTCAGATATCCGTAAAGAGAGCCGAGAGAATTGTAGGCGAGCAATTCTTTTGGATCGAGGGAAATTGCCTTTTGCAGATCGGAAAACGCTTTTTCAAACTCCTTCATAAAAATATAAGCCGCCCCCCTGTTTGAATAGGCTTTAGCATAAACGGAATCGTATTTAATTGCATCACTTAAATATTTAACGGCATTTTCATAATCTCCCTGTAGTAGATATGCAACGCCTGTGGAGTTAAGAGTCTTTGTATCGGAAGGATTTTTTTTTAATATTACATTAAAATAACTTAACGCAGTCTTAAAATCATTTGAGTTTAATGCGTCAGAACCCTTTTTGTATAGAGTATCGAGCGGCTGAGCATTCAAAGAAGATAATTGACAAGCTATTATTATCAACAACAACGGGTAAATTTTTTTCAAGTTTATCTCCCTTTTAAATTCAAGATACTTTGAAAGGGCTTTTTTTCAAATGGAAAAATAAAATGTTATAAAAATTAATAAAGTATATAAAAAAGGCGGGCTAAAACCCGCCTTTTAAACGTATCTAATTTATTTTAATAATTATCTATTTGTGCTCTTTGCAGTTTGCCGGAATAATCTATATAAACTGCTTTCCATTCGGTATAGAAGTCATAAACAGTCCATCCTCCTTCCCTGTGTCCGTTTCCCGTTGCTTTTACACCGCCGAACGGCATATGTGCTTCTGCTCCTATTGTAGCACCGTTTATGTAAGTAATTCCCGCCTTTATGTCTCTTACTGCGGTAAAGGCATCATTTACGTTATTTGTAAATATGCTTGAGGAAAGTCCGTATTCGGTACCGTTTAAAATGTTAATACCATCATCAAGGTTTTTACATTTTAATACGGACAATACAGGACCGAATATTTCTTCTTGTGCAATTCTCATATTTGGAGTAACATCCGAAAATATCGTCGGTTTGTAAAACCAACCCTTTGAGAGTTCTCCTTCTTTTGCAAATTCACCGCCGAGAACAAGTTTCGCTTTGTCTTCATTTAGACCGATTTTAACATAATCATTGACGGTTTCCCTTTGGGATTCGCTTACGCAGGGACCGACATCCACCCCTTTATTGTTTCCGTATCCGAGTTTTAATTTTTTAGCCCTCTCAATAAGCATATTGAGAAATTTATCGTGAATTTTTTCGTGTAAAATGAGTCTTGAAGTAGCCGTGCATCTTTGTCCTGTTGTTCCGAATGCACCCCATAAAACTGCATCAAGGGCAAGGTCAAGATTCGCATCATCCATAACAATCTGTGCATTCTTTCCGCCGAGTTCAAGAGAGACCCTTTTCAGTTCCCTTCCTCCCACTTCGTTTATTCTCTTGCCGACAAGGGTTGAACCGGTGAATGAAATTAAATCAACATCTTTACTTGCAAGAAATGCCTCTCCGACAACCTTTCCGCTTCCGTGAACCAGATTAATTACGCCGGGAATGTAATCTTTACCAAGGACTTCTTTCATTGCTTCGTCAATAATCTTAACAAGTGTATTTGCTGTTTTAGGGGTTATTTCGGCAGGTTTAAAAACGACAGTATTTCCGCAAACAAGAGCAGGGAAAATCTTCCAAGTAGGTATAGCCATCGGAAAATTCCAGGGTGTTATAATTCCCGCAACACCTATAGGCATTCTGAAACTTAAATTCATTTTGTTGGGAAGTTCGCTCGGAGCGTTCATTCCGAATAATCGTCTTCCTTCGGAAGCCGCATAGTATGCCGTGTCAATACCTTCCTGTGTGTCTCCTTTGGTTTCTGCAAATACTTTGCCCATTTCTCTTGTCATTTCAAATGCTATTTCATCTTTTCTTTTAAGCATTATATCCCCAACGACTTTCAAAACATCTCCTCTTTTCGGAGCGGGAACTAAACGCCACTTTTCAAAAGCCTCCCTTGCTGCGGCAACTGCTTCATTAACATCTTCGGTGGTCGATGATGGAAAATATCCTATTAAATCGCCTTCCCAGTCTGCGGGATTTCTGTTTTCGGTAAATTTACCGTCTTTAGAATCTTTCCACTGACCGTTTATAAAATTCTTAAAATATTCCATATTAGTATGTCTCCCTTTAAAATTAAAATGTCTTTCAAAATATATGTTATGAAAGACATTATAAATTCATATAATATTCTTTACTACATAAAGATATCAAGACAGACTCAAATCAATTGTTCCAACCTGCCTCTGACTTATATTTAGAATAATACACTATTATGTCCGCTTCGCTTTTATAATCCGTAAAATATATTTTCCAGTCAGCATCAGATTTATATTTAGTATAATACCAGATACCGCTCATCGGTTTTGCTTCACTTTTATATTTTGTCTCATATACAACCATATCCGCCTCGCTTTTATATCGTGTAACATAAACTTTCTTGTCTGCTTCACTTTTATATTTGGTAATATAAACAACTTGCGAATAACTCTCTGCAGAGGATGTTAATATTATCGCAAGAGGTATAATAACGAAAAGAAACAACTTATTCATTAGTATAATTTTTAAAATTTAATTTTCACAAAATTATATGATCCGTCTTTATATCCGTAAAAACTGATTTCCTTATTCTTGTCGTCAAATTTGAAATTAGTCATTGTTTTATAAGTATCGGTAATCGGGTTGTTGTTTTTGTATATATCATAATCAATATCGGTTTCCGATACATTTTTTGATGCATAAAAATATAGATCATCATTTACAAAAAAGTAGTCATATATAAAATCGAATTCCTGAGTTTCAAATTTGTCAGAAATTATTTTGTACTTATAAAAATAAGAAACAGTATCAGTCAACCGTCCCGTCACGAATGCATAACTGCCTTTATCATTTACTCTTATTGTCTTTCCGCTTGCCTCTTCACCGGCAAAATTAAGATATTCATATGGTCCGAATTTTTTGTTACCTATTATAATATAGTTTTTATTCGGAGTATTTAATTCGTAATTCCCGTAATTAATACCGACATATACTATTTCACCCGACGGAGTAGAAAATAACTCATTAACCGCATCATAATAATCTCCGTACTTAGTTTCTCCGTCAACAACAAAAGTTTTTCCTTCTCCCTCCGTTGCAACGTATAACGGAGAACCGTTGTTGCGAAAACTTAGATTGTATATGTTCTCAAACTTTCTCATCTCTTTTCCGTCAATCACAAGATAACTCTGGAATTTTCCGCCTGGTAATGTATCGTTAGCTATGTATGCAATTTTGCCGTCAGGAGTGAGTTTTATCTCATAAATTCCTCCTGTGTGGATTTTTCCCGCTTTATCGCCTATAACGACTTGCTGGCCGTTATAACTATCCTTTGAATCATTTGCAAGATAAACCGGTGTGTTGTCTTTTAAAAAGACAACAGGGTCGGATGTATATCTGAAAGATTTCCACTCTTTATCGCCCTGAACGAACCTTGAAGACTGATTTCCGCTTTTCGTAGTAATAACCGCATTATAGCAGAGATTGTTTTTCAGGTCTTTAAATACTACTCCTCCGACAATGTATGAATATCTTTTACCCTCAGACGAGCCTACAACAAGAAACTGTTGATCATCTTCTCCCGCAATGTAAAATGGCTCCCCTTTATCGGTAAAGCCGAGTTCAAAACCCATTTCCGCATAGTTGTATGACTCGGGATTATATGCACAGAAAGTTATTGACGAGTAATCGTCTCCTTTATCGGTTTTTTGTGTTTTAGTGTCGTAAGAATACAATGCATACCTGTCGTTATTTTTTGCAACGAAATAAATGATGTCATTTTTTATTACAATCGAATAAGAAATTTCTTCAAAATCTATTACAGTTTTTCCGTTCTGTAAAAGATATCCTTTAGAGATATTATTTGTAGGATCGGTTTCTGTGGCTATGGTGTAGTAATTACCTTTTGAATCAAGAACAAGGTCGTAGGTACTTACAACAGTGTACCAACCGCTGTTTCCTTTATTGCTTACAATCATTGATTTATAAGTCACTGTGTCGTAAACCGAATATGCGTATGTTCCCGATGTTTTGTCATACACAAGGTCATACATATCTCGTGCCTTTTCCGTGGGCACAAAAACAAGGTTCTCTTCCGTAATACTCTGAGAGTACACATTAATAACCGTAAGAAATAGAATCAAAAACAAAAAAATTTTTTTCATAAATGTTTAATAAATTGAAGTTTAAGATTAATTACCTATTATGGTAAGTATAACATCTCTTTCGCCTCCATTGTTCCTGTGCTCGCAAAGATATATTCCCTGCCAGGTTCCGAGATTGAATTTTCCGTTTGTAATCGGAACGCTTAAACCGCTTCCGAAAATTGAACATTTTATATGAGCAGTCATATCATCAGGACCCTCAATAGTATGTTCAAGATAATTAAGTTCTTCCGGGACAATGTTATTAAAATATTTTTCCATGTCCCTTCTAACGGAAGGATCTGCGTTTTCGTTAATGGAAAGCGAAGCGGAGGTGTGTTGTATGAATATATGAGCAATGCCCTCCGAAAACTCATTTATTTCAGGAACGGCATTCAGTATCTCTTTTGTTATAATATGAAAACCTCTTTTTTTAGGTGGGATTGTTATTTTTTTTTGTATGATTTTCATAGCAATGAATTTTAGTACAATTTTATTTAATTTGTATTAATAATGCAATATTAAATTGATATGCTTAATTTTATTATAACACCGAAAATGTATATTAAAGATTTGTTTAAATATTTATTTATTATAATATTATTCTACGATATAGGCATCGCTCAGGTAACTCCGTCCGATTCCGGTAGTTATTTTGCGGGTTTTCAGAATATTACACTAATTGATTCTTCCCGTTCAAACAGGCAAATACCTTCAATAATTTATTATCCTGCTTTGTCAGAAGGTAATAATGCACCTATTGATAATTCGGTAAAGCATGCTCTTGTTTCTTTCGGTCATGGGTTCACTATTAATCCTAATATATACATACACTTATACAGACATCTTGCAAGTTGGGGCTATATTGTTATAGCACCGTCTACAGAAACAAGCCTTCTTCCGAGTCATCAGAATTTTGCTCTGGATCTTGCGTTTGTCCTTCGTGATATGAAAAGAAAAAGCAGAATAATTTCGGATTTTTTTTATAATGCAATCGATACGTTAAATACGGGAGTCTTCGGTCACTCTATGGGAGGAGGTTGCAGTTTTCTTGCTGGATCCTATGATCCGTCAATTAAAGCAGTATCTTCTCTTGCTGCGGCAAACACTAATCCGTCTTCAATTACGGCAATATCGCAAATTTTCAAACCTGTTCAGCTTCTTAGCGGACAACGCGATAGTATTGCGTCTTACTGGTCGGCACAAATGCCCCATTACAACAATGCAAATCCTTTTAAACAGATAATAAATATAAAAGGAGGAAACCACAGCCAGTTTCATCTTCTGCCTGCCGCTGACGATTTGGTGGATAATCCCGCAACAATATCCCGACCGGAACAGCAAAGATTGACGAGGAGGTATGTAACGGCTTTTTTTAATCTTTTCCTTAAAAACGATACCTCTTATAAATCGTTTTTATACGGAAATTATGCAGTGGCAGATACGGGAATAATAATGACTTATCAATTACCGGCTGTCTCGATCAGAACCGATAATCAAAAATTAAATAAAGGCACATACGAAATATATAATTATCCTAACCCTTTTAATCCGCAGACCGAAATATACTACTCGCTTACTGAACCTTCATTTGTGAAATTAAAAATTTATGATATAAACGGAAAAGAAATTTCTATGCCGGTAAATAGTTATCAGAAAAACGGCAGTTACAAGATTAAGTTTGATGCAAGCGGATTACCTTCGGGTGTTTATTTTTACAGCATTTCTTCTAATGCATTCAAATCAACGGGTAAAATGGTCTATTTGCCTTAATTTTTTTGAAAAACTTTTTGTGTTTAAATCTGACTTTAGTCAAGGGAAACTTTATATTGAATTATTCGTATGATTTTTTAATCTTAAAACCTATGAAAATATTATTTACTTCAATTTTTGTTTTAGTTTTAGCGTTTTATACATTAGCACAGGATAGCGTTACGGTTATCAAAGGAACCGTAAAAAATAAAGAAGGAAAACCTGTTGAAGGTGCAAATCTTGTTATCGAGGGAAGTATAGACGGAGCAACAGCCGACGAAAAAGGATATTTTGAATTTGAAACAGATAAAACAGGTCTGAATACCTTATTGATAACTGCTATTGATTATGGCGATAAAAAAATCAATCTTGATATTGAAATAGGCAGAACCATCACTCTTGAAATAACTCTTACAAAAACAAGTTATCAGACAGATGAAATTACCGTAACGGCAAGTTCTTTCACTTCGGGAGAGAACTCGAGAGTTACCCTTACCCCGCTCGAAATTGCGAGAATTCCCGGCGCAAATGCCGATTTATACAGGGCAATAACAACTTTTCCGGGTTCGAATCAGGTTGATGAGGGTAGTAAAATTGCTGTTAGGGGAGGTGATCCTTCCGAAGTTTTAACAATCCTTGACGGAGCATCTCTATATAATCCTTTTCTTTTTGATAATGATTATAACTCGACAACATTTTCCACCGTGAATCCTTGGGGAATGAAAGGTATAAATTTTTCAAGCGGCGGTTTTCCCGCAAGATACGGAAACGTATTATCTGCGGTTCTTGATTTGCAGACCTACGACAACTATTTATCATCGGGGATGTTCTTGATTCTCGGACTTGCTAATGCAAGTTTATCGGGTGTATATTCGGCTAACGGAGGAAGATTCGGTGCTTCAATTTCGGCGGGACAGTTTTTTGTTAAACCGTTTTTTGAACTTAACAGAATAACAACTGATTATTCTCAAGTTCCGAATGCTTCAAATATCGGAGGGACGGTTGTTCTAAAGACGGGAAATACGGGACTTATGAAATTATATGCAAACTATTCTTATAATAACGTCGGAATAAGAAATACAAGCCCGACCTTTGATGGTTATTATTACGGAAAAGCACATAATTTCTTTACAAATCTTAAATATTCATTTGCTCCTACTACGGTAAGTCTTCTTAATATGAGTCTTTCCTATAGTCTTTACCGAAAAGAAAGTTCTTATAGTATTTTGAACAATAATAATGATGATATATATGCCAAATTCAGAGCCGATTACAGCATACCTATTAACCAGACAATT